>Ga0209415_10000099_pt1 | contig 127772 bp, 118 predicted proteins | sample PeaSoiSIISIP2007_FD_187696 | JGI IMG/M metagenome (GOLD analysis project Ga0209415, IMG submission 187696) | Peat soil microbial communities from Weissenstadt, Germany - SII-SIP-2007 (SPAdes) (version 2) | ecosystem: Environmental > Terrestrial > Soil > Wetlands > Peat | place: Germany...
CCCGTGAAGAGGGCGGTGGCTGGAAAGCAACCCGCGCCGACACAGCCCGGTTGGCTTCCGGGCAATGCGGTCGCGGCAATCGGACTCGCCGTGGCTGCAGCTGCCATCGGCGTATCGTTCATTTCGACGCGAGGTCTCGCTCCCTGGCTACCAGTGTATACCTACTACACCAGTTTCGCGGATGTCAGCATCATCGGGTTGGTCGTGTTGCTCGGCGGCTTGTTCCTGGGAGCTTCACTCGGCGTTAGGAGGGACAACGGCCGATTGGGTCTAACGGTAGGACTTGGCTTTCTTGCGGCTGGGGTTTTCGCGTTCGTGGTGACCCTACTCTACCCAATCAGAGTCAACGAAGGCGGATCCCTGATCTATGTGCAAGCTCTGCCACAAACCACGCTTCTCATTTCTCTTGGAGTTGTAACCCTTCTCATGTCGGCTGTTTTCGCCCGCCTGGCACGTCGTCAAGCATTGCATCAAACCCTGAGTATCCCAGCCTAGACTCAGGGCAACCAATCCGCGACGCGCTCATACGGGTCGATAAGATTGCGGAAATCGTCATCGCTTCCCGCCCAGCAAGTCGAGACGGTGCCCAGGAACTCGACCCGCCGCACGAGAATTCCTGCACAATAACGACTTTCCATGCAAAGCCTCCTCTGCCAGAGTGGTTGAATAGCTCTGATGCCATAATCGGGCCATTTCTGGGCAGCGCTGGTCGGGAACATGGCCCAGGAGCACGGCGATTGTGGGGCAGTTCAACATCCACAGCTATGAGATGGCCCGTGTTCATTGCGCGGCTATGATGCTGGCCGCCGTGAATGAGACAACCGGAGCTGTCTCGCTCGCTTACGTTCCATCGGGGGAGCAGAATCAGGACGATCGGTAGTAGAGCAGGACGTGATGTTTCAGAACTCTTCCACTTGTTTCAGAATCAGGACTTACGGATGGGTTTGGATACAAAGCCGATGGGGCGGCGGCCGGGGGCCTTTCGATACAAGGCGGAGGAGGCCCCGCCGGCTCCCCGAAGGTCGTCCTTCGCCGAACCCGGCGGCTATCAAGCCCGGCGGCTTCCCTTTGCCGGAGCGGCGCGGTGCGATGAAGTGGATAACGAGGGAGAAGGCCAAGGTCGACCGGATCGCCTGTCCCTGGATGATTCGGAAGTTCGTCGACCCGGAGGCCGAGTTCCTCTACGTGCCGAAGGACGAGGTGTTCGACGTCGCGAAGAGAGAGGGGGCGATCCCGTACGATACCCCGGGAGCCGAGCTCCATCACTTCGAGGAGAACGAGGTCGAGTACGTGACGTTCGACTCGATCATTCGAAAGTACCGGTTGACCGACCCGGCCCTGTTGGAGCTGGCCAAGATCGTCCGAACCGCCGACGGAGGCTCGGGGGATGCCCCCGAGGCGGCGGGCCTCGAGGCGGCGGCGACGGGGTTCCGACTCACGGCCCGGGACGACTTCGAGAACCAGCGTCTTCAGTTCCCTCTCTACGACGCGCTCTACGCGTACTGTAAGGCCAAGGTCGCGGGGGGCGCCCGCCCGGAGCATACGGGCACCGCGTAAGGCCGGCACGACCCGGTCAGGGCTAGCGCCCTTCCCCGTTCGCCGGCTTCCGGACCGGCAACGTGCCGACCACTGGGCCCGAGACTCCCGCCCCGCCCTGCTCGGGGCGTCCGCCGACGTCAGGATGGGTCGCCGGGCGGATGCGGCCCGGTCGCGCCGCCGCGGCGAGCGTTGAGCCAGGCCTTCCCCTTGCGAAGGGTCCCGTACGTCCGTTCGGTCCGGACCCGGAGCGTCGCACCGGTCGTGCCGGGGCCTTGATAGTTCCAGGCCTCCCGGGCGCGTCGGACGTCGTAGTGGGCGACGCGGACGAGACCGCGGCCCGCCTCCCAGCGGATGATCTGGAACGTCGGCTGGTGGGCGCCGATCGCCTCCAAACGCCGGCGGAGCTCGAGCTCGATCGATCGGGGCGTGAGGAAGTGCTCCCCCGCCACCTCGACGCCGAGGTAGCGGGGGCGTGGGACAGGGTTACCGGACGAGGTCGATGACTTCCTCGGACTCACCGGCGGCGTAGCCTCCCTTCTGGCCGAGCAGGCTCGTTGCCCGCACGCCGGTGATGATGAGGAGCACCTTGATGGTGTTCTCCATCTCGGGAGAGTTCTCGACGGAGCAGCCCCAGATGATCCGGGCCCGCTTGGAGATCTTGCCGCCGACGAGCGCCGCGGCCTTCTCGGCCTCGGAGACGGTCATCGTCGGTCCGCCGATCACACGGACGAGCGCGCCGCTCGCGTCCTTGAGCTCGACGGAGCCCAGGAGCGGGCTGGTCAGCGCCTCGGTGACCGCTTCGGTGACCCGGTCGGTCGCCGACTCGCTCTCGCCGAGCCCGATGAGGGCGACCCCGCCGTCCTTCATGACGGTCAGGATGTCGGCGTAGTCCAAGTTGACGAGCCCCGGACGCGTGACGATCTCCGTGATCCCCTTGATGCCGGTCATCAGGACCGCATCGGCGAGCTTGAAGGCCGAGTCGAGGGGCATCCGCGGAACGAGCTCGAGGAGCTTGTCGTTCTGGATGACGATCGTGGTGTCGCAGACGCGGCGGAGGCGCTCCAGCCCGTCGCGGGCCTGCTCCATCCGCGCGGCACCCTCGCCCGAGAAGGGCAGCGTGACGACGCCCATCGTGAGGGCGCCGGCCTCCTTGGCGAGCCGCGCGACCAGGTGGGCGGAACCGGTACCGGTGCCGCCGCCCATGCCGGCGGTGATGAAGACGATGTGGGCGCCGTTGAGGAAGGCTCGAAGCTCCTCCTCATTCTCCCGGGCGGCCTCCTCGCCGATCTCCGGGCGGGCGCCGGCGCCGAGACCCTTCGTGGCGCGTCGGCCGATGAGGATCTTGCGGGGGGAGTGGATCGTCAGCAGGTGCTTCGCGTCGGTGTTGATGGCGCACATCTCGGCGCCTTGGATCCCCTCTTCGACGCAGCGGTTGATCGTGTTCGATCCGCCGCCGCCGCAGCCGACGATGCGGATGTTGACCCGAAGGGTCTCCGCCAGCTTCGCCAGCTCGGCGTCGTCGGCGCTCGCGTACGTGGGGGCCTTCTTTTCCTCGACCAGGGCCTGGTTCTCCTGGTGCTTCGCAATCGCTTCCTGAATGATAGACTTCATCGATAGTTCCCCGCCCTGTTTGTCAGACGAGCGTCATACGCTCTGCCAAGGCATCCCGGGAATTGATACTTAAACATTCGGCTACATTGGCTGAGGTTCCGTGCCGGGGAACGGGTTCTCTCGCCGTAGGGCACGCACCGCGAGCAGGAGCCCACGCCTCGCGGCCCGAGCTCCGCCGACATTCCGAATCGCGGTAGCCGGCCGTCGAACAGCCGGCGACGCGACGGACTACGAGGTCTCGAAGGTGCCCATCATCGGCGAGGCCGCCCCATTCATCGTACCCTCGCACATCCAACTCGCCGCGCCCGGTCCGTGGGTCTGGAACGAGACCTCGGTGATGCTGGGCGTCTGGGCGGAAACGGCCGGTGGGATCGGAACGTTCAGGTCCCAGCCGTTCGACATCATCGTGAAGGTATGGCTGACGGCGCCCGCGGCGAGTCCCCGCATCATGTGCCCCATCATCGAGCCCATTCCGAAGCCCATCTCTTCCATCACGCCGTTCGATGTACCGGATACGTTGCAGTAGACCGGGTCGACCGAATGGATCGATGGGTCGTAGTTCGTGATACGGAGCTCGATCATGGCGCCGGCGGGCACGTGGAGGACCGAGGGGGAGAACGCATAGCTTCCCGTGACGGGGTCTTGGGCGATCGTCAGGTCCACCTGGACCGAGTTCGTCGCCGCGGGCGTCGGGGTCGCCAGCAGCATCCCGAACGCTCCGACCACGACGACCAGAACGCCCGCGGCGATCGCGAGACCGATCGTCGTGTTGCTCCATCGAACCGTCATAGGAACCTGCTTCGACCACGGGGGCGGTCGCTATGAACCCGGCGTCAACGCTCGTTGACAGGGCGGGGCCTTCTCGCCCAGGACGGACCCGCGCGAGCGCGCGTGGACCTGCCCGCCCCGTTCCGCGGCCGTAGTATGGGTCGGGAGCCTCCTCGCAGCCCGACCGGCGTCGTTCCAGTTCGATCGACGCATCCCCGGCCATCCCGAGCCGGGGCCCGGGAGTGCAACGCCCTTACTGGTGAAGTCCCTGGATGAACGAGGAAAGGGTTCTTGGGGGGGGCCCCCGGGGCCACCGGTGCGGCGGCCTCGGGGGTCGGAAGCAGTTCAGCCGATCAGGAAGCGGGCGAACTTCCCCGTCCACGTCGTCGCGGAAAAGCGCTCGGCCATGTGGTAGCGGGACGCCAGTCCGTAGGCATACGGCGCGAAGATCAGCACCCCGAACACCATCGCGAGCATGAGGTCCCCGCCGGGGTCGGTGTAGCCCGTGGAAATGCCCCAGTAGTTGCCCGTCATCGAGAGGTTGCCGTACCCCCAGATGAACATCATGATCGCTGCCGCGGCGATCGCGGCCGGTCTCTGGAAGAGCCCTACGATCAGGGCGGCACCCGCGGCGGTCTCGCCGACCGCGACCAAGACGCCGAAGAGGAGCCAGTTGTTGGTGAGGTAGTCCACGCCGTACCCCTGGACGATCCCCTGCATCTGCCCGGTTTGGAACAGGTCCCACTTGAGCAGCCCATCGAACAGGAAGACCGCGCCGAAGAGGATCCGCGCCCCGGAGAGCACCTTCGTGGCATCGAACCCGAAGCCATGGAAGGTCTCGTGCACGACCTCGGAGCTCGTCCCCGTCTGTTTCGCTACCGCGACGTCTCGGATCCCGCCTACCTCTCCGGCCATCATCGCACCTTGGGCGGGCTAGGGAAACTTCCGGGGTATCCACCCTTTGTAAAGTGGGATTCACGCGCCCCGGTCCGATCTGAGACACGGCGTCGGGCGCCGGCGATGGGGGAAACGCGCGTTACAGCCCGTGGCAGTACATGTGGGAGGCGAGCCGTCGCAGGATCGTCGGCGACTCGTACTCCGGGCCGAAGTCCTCGAGACGCGCCCGCTGCGCGAGGGACGACCAGTAGAGTGAATCCTGGCATTGGACGCCGATGGAGACCGCCGAGACCGTCTCCCCCGCGGCCCGGCCGGCCCGGACGAGCGCGTCCGCGGCGTGCTTGGTCGCGAGCAGGAGCCCGTCCCGGTCGCCGGGGTCGTGGGCCTGGAGGAGCTCCTCGTACAGCCGGTGGACGCACCACGGTCGGTCCGGCGAGCCGTTGAGCGTGGTCTCGATCTGTTCGGGAAGGGCCGAGAGGGAAGGGTCTCGTGCGGCCAGCATGCCCAAACCTTGCGACGGAGGTCGGATAAGGCCACCGACGGAAGTTCACCGGGCCGAGGGCGGATGGAACCGTCCCCCGACCCCCGGACGGAGGTCCTACCGCCCGGGCGCCTGCGGACCGGGCGGATCCGACCGCCGTTCGCCGGGGGAACGGAACCCTCCCCCAGCCGCCCGGCAAAGTGTATCGACCGTGTTACGTAGGCAAAAGCTCATGGCCACCCTCGCCCACGAGTATACCGTGCAGGCGCGACGGGCCATCGCCTATCGACGGCTCCGATCGCTGTCGGCCCCGCCGGTACTCCTCGGGCTCGTCTTCATCACCGTCTTCGTCGGGATCCTCCTGGCCAGCGACGTGAGCCCATGGGGCCGGGCCCCAGCGCCTCTCCCCGCGCCCGCCTCTCGATTGAGCGTCACCGTCACGCCCGCCGAGATGGCCATCCCGACGGCCAGCTCGCTCGCGCCCCTCCTCCTCGGGACCGCGGCGAGCCCCGCCACGATCTGCGCCCTGAACACCAGCTCGTGCAGCGCGGGCACCGGACAGACCCGGGTCACCCTGACCGCGACGGCGGCCACCAATCCGAAGCCGTACTGGCCGAACGTCCAGATCGCCTTCGTCGTCGAGACGACCGCGTACGACGGCGATGCGGACCACTACAACGCCTACCTGGGCACGGACCCTTGCGCGATCGCGACCAACGACCAGGGACCGCTCTGCGAGGAGTCGAACGGCGTCCCGTTCTTCATCCAGAACGCCGGCGCGATCGCGAACGCGATCCAGGCCGCGAACCCCCACTCGAACGTCTCCTTCGCCATGGTCGACTTCTTCGGCACCGACTACGACTGGAACGACGGACCGTTCGACTCGTGGAAGTACCACGTCGACATCCCCAGCTTCGTCCCCGCGTACGACTTCGGCAGCGAGGTCCACTCGACCTTCCAGGCCGAGCAGATGGACGAGGCGAGCGGCTGGGGCTGTATCTGCGGCCTCGACGACAACTTCCTCCACTCCTCGTCGATCACGGCCCTCTACGGCGCGATCATCGGGAGCGGTCTGGACTGGTCGGAGGCCACGCACCACGTCCTCGTCCTCATGGGATCGACGACGCCGCGCGACCCCAGCTACCCGGAGAACTACTGGGTGAGCGGCTACGATCAGTGCTGCACGAGCCCGGGCGAGTACAGCGGCACGTGCGAGCCGGCGTACGTCTTCGCGACCGGCACGAGCCCGAACTGCGAGGGCTGGGTCCGGTCGCAGGACGGCAACCCGGACGACTCGATCGCCGCCCTTACGAAGACCTCGCCGACGTGCACCGACTCGATCGGGGCCGAGTGCACCGTCGACGTGGTGGACTACTGGGACACGCCGACCGATCCGTATTCACAAGGTTGGCCGACAGGGAATAACGTGGTCCATCCGGGCGGTCTCCCGGCCGGGTCCGACGGACCCGGCGGCTACTTCGTCATCGCCGACTCGGCGAACATCCTGCGCGCGGGATGCGACCTCGCCGCCGCGACCGGTGGAAGCTGGAGCGGCCCGGCGTACTGGACGTGCCCCAACGGCGGGGCCGGGACCCTTCAGTACGTCCAGCACGGACCGATGTCCTCGCCGGACACGGACAACCCGACTCTGTTCGCGGCCCTTCGGCAGATCAGCTTCGGCCCCGTGTACGCCTCGCTCGTCGTGAACGGGACCGGCCACGCGATCTTCACCTACGTTCCCCCACCGAACTTCCGGGTCGCCGCGTCGCCGCAGTACGCCGCGGCGTGCTCGACCCCGGACGGCTTCTTCTCGACCTGCCAGACCGTCCCGACGGTGTACCGCGATAACGGGGTCGTCTTCCTCGGCTGGAACTGGAGCACGAACAAGAGCCGCAACCAGATCTACGTCGGGGACTCCTGGAGCGCCTCGTTCAACGTCGTCAACACCGGACCCGCCTACGCGATCGATCCCGTGATCGCCTGCATCACCGCGAACTGCCTCGCCGGCGGCTCGGGACCCGTGGGGGGCCTCTACTCCGCGGTCACCTACGCCCCGCCCAATTCGACCTCGGTCATCGTCCAGTCGTTCCCGCTCGCCGTCGTCAAGGTCCTCGGACCGACGACCTTCGGCCCGCCGCCGATCGTGCCGCCGCCGGCCCCGCCGACCCCGCCCGGCATTCCGATCACGATCGCGCCCGCGACCCCGGTCCTCATCGCCACGCCCACGACGGTCGCCCAGGGGGTCGCCAACATCTCGCTCCAGGCCACCGCGGCCGGGTTCCTGGGCGCCGGGTTCATGCGGGTCGGTCTCAAGAACCGGCCGATCGCGATGAAGGTCGCGGCGAAGGCGGGCCCGCAGAGCTCGAAGTTCGACGCCGAGAAGAACCGCCGCGACTCGGGCGTCGGCCGGTTCGTCTGATCGCCCTTCGATCGGACCCCCCTCGCGACGGGTGATCGGGGGGCCCGTCCCGCTTCCGGACCCGATCCGGACGTGTGAGGCTTTATGGAACGCGAGGGACCTGCGGGCGCCGTGGAATCCTATTTTCGCGCGGTCGAATCCGAGGTCGATCGCGCCTACGAGGCCGCGACGCGCGCGCGCCGGGTCGGTCTCGATCCGACCCTGGACCCCGAGGTGCCGAAGGCCCAAGACATGGCGATGCGCGTCGAGAAGCTCCTGGGCCACCTCCACCTGGACGGGATCGCGATCGAGATCCGGACCCTCTCCACGACCCTCCCGCGCGAGGACGTCGCCGTCGAGATGGCGCGCCGGATCGCGCGCGACCCGCGGCGCGGGGCCACGATCGAGGCTCGGCTCGACGCCGGCCTGCGCGTCGGCCTGGCGATCCTAACGGAGGGCATCCTCGTTGCCCCGCTCGAGGGCCTGGCGGAGGTCCACCTCCGGACGGACCGTTCGGGGTCGAGCTACGTCGAACTCTACTACGCCGGCCCGATCCGGGCCGCCGGCGGGACGGCCCAGGCGCTGTCCGTGCTCCTGGCCGACGTCCTGCGGCTCGACCTCGGGCTCTCGGCCTACCATCCGGAGGAAGCCGAGATCGGGCGCTACCAGGAGGAGATCCCTCTCTACAAGCACCTCCAGCACCTGCAGTACGTGCCGAGCGCCGAGGAGATCGACCTCGTCGCCCGGAACGTCCCGGTCTGCATCTCCGGCGAGTCGACGGAGGGGGACGCCGAGGTCAGCGCGTTCCGGAACCTGCCGAGGGTCTCCACGAACGGGATCCGGGGCGGCGCGTGCCTCGTGATCGCCGAAGGTCTGTGCCAGAAGGCGCCGAAGCTCCGGAAGATCGTCGAGAAGCTCGGGGTCCCGGGCTGGGAGTTCCTCGAGAAGCTCGGCCGCCAGAAGGCCGCGGCGATCGAGGACGGCGAGGCCCCGAAGTACCTGACCGAGGCGATCGGCGGCCGCCCGATCCTCGCCTATCCACACCGCGCCGGCGGCTTCCGTCTCATCTACGGCCGCGCCCGGACGGGAGGGCTGGCCGCGTGCGGGCTCAACCCGGCGACGATGGTGGTCCTGCGGAGCTTCGTCGCGATCGGCACCCAGGTGAAGCTCGAGTACCCCGGCAAGGCGACGGCCATGGCGCTCTGCGATGCCGTCGAGGGTCCGATCGTCGAGCTCGATAACGGGGCCGTGATCGCGGTGCACGATGCCGCGCGGGCCAAGGCGGTCCTCCCGCGGATCCGTCGGATCGTCGACCTCGGGGAGATCCTGGTCCCGTTCGGCGAGTTCCTCGAGAACAACCGCGCCCTCGTCCCGGGCGCCTACTCGCTCGACTGGCATCGGGAGGAGCTTCGGGCCCGGAGCGTACCGGAGGGGCCTGCCGGGCGTCCCGCGACCTACGACGAGGCCCTCGCGACGGCCCGCGAGTTCGACGTGCCGCTCCATCCGGACTACCTCCTCTTCTGGCACGATCTTTCGGTCGACGAGCTGGCCGAGCTCGCCCGGTTCGTCGAGCGCTCCGGCCGCTGGGAGGAGGGACGGCTCGTCGTACCCTGGGAGGGCGCGACGAAAGAGCTCCTCGTCCGCCTCGGCTTCCTCCACGAGCCCGTCGGCGCGCACGACCTCGCGGGCGAACCCCGCGGGTCCGCGGCGCTCGTCGGGGGCCTCGGGCTCGTCGTCGAGGGCCCGGCCCTCCGACGGCGCGAGCCCTTGGAGCCGCTCGGGGCGGATCCGCTGGCGCTCGTGAGCCGCCTCGCGGGCGCGACGGTGCGGGCCCGGGGCCCGTCCCGGATCGGCGCCCGGGTCGGCCGTCCGGAGAAGGCGCGTCTCCGCAAGATGAGCCCGAACGTCCACGCGCTCTTTCCTGTCGGCGATGCGGGCGGGGCCCACCGGTCCATACCGGAGGCGGCGCGCCGCACCATGCGCGACGGCGTCGTCGTGACCCTCGGGCACCGCCGGTGCCCCGAATGCCACAAGTCGACGGTGTGGCTCAAGTGCGCCTGCGGCGCCCACACGGAGCCTACCGATGAGGTCGTCAGCGAGCCCCTGCCCATCGCCCGGCTGTGGGCCGACGCCGTCGGGAGGCTGCACCTCGGGAAGGTCCCCGAGGTCAAGGGCGTGAAGGGGCTCACGTCGCCGGGCAAGGTCCCGGAGACGCTCGAGAAGGGGATCCTGCGCGCCGCCCACGGGATCTCGGTCTACCAGGATGGAACGGCCCGGTTCGATCTCACCGATCTCCCCCTCACGCACTTCCGTCCGAGGGAGATCGGTCTCCCCATCGCGCGGGCCCACGCGCTCGGCTACACGGCCGACTGGTCCGGCGCCCCCCTGGAGGATCCGGAGCAGCTGGTCGAGCTCCGTCCGCAGGACATCGTCGTCGCCCGGGCCGGCGGCGAGTACCTCCTGCGGCTCGCCCAGTTCGTCGACGCCGAGCTCGTGAAGCTCTACGGCCTGGAGCCGTACTACTCGGCGACGCGCGCGGAGGACCTCATCGGGCAGATCGTCGTGGCGCTCGCGCCGCACACCTCCGGGGGCGTCGCGGGCCGCATCATCGGCTTCACCGACGCCGAGGCGTGCTTCGCCCACCCGGTGTTCCACGCCGCCAAGCGTCGCAACTGTGACGGGGACGAGGACTCGATCACGCTCCTGATGGACACGCTGCTCAACTTCTCGCGCTCCTACCTGCCCGAGAGCCGCGGCGCCCTGATGGACAAGCCGCTCGTGCTCACGACGCGCTTGGACCCGACGGAGGTCGACAAGGAGGCGCACAACCTCGACGTCGCCGCGCGCTACCCGATCGAGTTCTACCGGCTCGCCCAGGCGGGCCGACCGGCGAAGGAGGCCGAGCGGCTCATCGAGACCCTGGGGCAGCGCCTCAAGCTGCCGGAGCCGATGTCGGGCCTCGCGTTCACGCACGATACGTCGGACATCGCGGGCGGCCCGGTCTGCTCCGCGTACCGGGAAGCCGGGTCGATGGCCCGGGGCGTGGAGCTCTCCCTGTTGCTCACCGCCCAGATCCGCGCCGTCGACGTGGCCGATGCCGTCGCGCTCGTCCTCAACCACCACTTCCTGCCCGACCTCATGGGGAACCTGAAGAGCTTCGCCACGCAGAAGTTCCGGTGCAAGGCGTGCAACACCTCCTACCGGCGCCCGCCGCTCTCGGGCCGCTGCTCCGCGCGCACCGGGAGCGGATCGGTGTGCCACGGCGAGATCGTGCCGACGGTCTACGAGGGGGCGGTCCGGAAGTACCTCGGGCTCTCCCAGCGCCTCGCCGAGACCATCGGGGTCACGCCGTACCTCCGCCAGCGGATCCGCATCCTCGAGACCTCGCTCGAGACGATGTTCCCCGGCGCCCCGTCGCAGACGACCCTCGAGGGGTTCCGCGGCGACGCGACGCCGGTCCCGTCCGGGGACGACTGAGCGGGCGCGCGCCTCCCAACAGCCAAATACGTGGGGAGGGCTCGTCGCCCTGCGGGCTTGTGGGGTAGTTTGGACTATCCTTTCGGCCTTCGAAGCCGAAGACGTGGGTTCGAATCCCTCGGGCGTCGCCCGACGGCGGAACTCCCACCAAGCCCGTTCGCGACCGCCCCGACCTAGCGGAAGTACCCCGGCGCGACGCTCGTCTCGGTGCGCTTCTCTTCCTCGACCTTGACCGCCTCGAGGACGTCCACGGCAAGGAGGGCGTTCAGCGGGATCAGCCGGATCCGGCCCCGCTCCTCGCGCACGGTGTCGTCGAGCTCGATCGCGAGCGCGTTGTCCCCGCCGACGGAGACGAGACCTCGGAAGACGCCGTTCGAGACGAGGGCCTCGTCGCGGGTGCCGGCCGATCGCACGCGCACCTTGGAACCGCTGGTCAGGACGATGGCAGGCTTCTTGGCGTTCGGGGCTTCCTTGTCCGGTGTCATCCTTTGCTTCCTCGTTGCTTGGTAGCGACCTTGAGGGTGGCGACGGGAGCGGTCGGCTCGACCGGTCGCTCCAGGAGCGACTGGAGGTGGTCGACCGTCGCCCGGTACCGCCGCAGGGCGTTCTGCGCGTTGGCCTCGGTGAAGTCCCACGCGCGCGCGAAGTTGCCGTAGCGGAGACGGTAGCCCTTGCGGCCCTTGCCGTCGGCGGCCCCGCTCACCTCCTCGAGGATGTCCAGCGACTTCAGTTTGTTGATGTGCCGATAGATCGTCGGCTTGGAGGTCTTCAGGACGGCGACGAGCTCCTCGGCGTACCAGGGTCGGGCCGGGTCGCGCAGCAGGCACTCCCGGAGGAGCCGGTACGCGAGGGAGTCCGCCACGGGTCCCTCGCCCGCCCGGCGATCCTCGCCCTCGGGAAGGTATCCGACCATCCGGAGGAACTCCTGCAGCACCTCGTCCACGTTGGACAGCGGGGTGAGCGGGGTCGAGTAACGCAACGTGAGCTCGAAAGGCATGAAGTATCCAGACTCCCAGTCCCCCGTTGGATAAAAAACCGAATGGCCCCGGCCGCGTCGCTCGGGAAACGCTTTGACGCCGCGGCCGCTCCGGCGGGCGATGGGGTTCGCGCTCGTCGCCCCGAACACGGTCGCCGAAGCGCTCGCCCTCGCGGCCCCCGATGCCGCGGGGGTGCCGCTCCTTCTCGCCGGCGGGACCGATCTGCTTCGCGACCTCGACGACGGCCGGGTCGCGCCAACGCGGGTCATCTCGCTCCGCCGGATGCCCTGGCGATCCATCGCGTGGGACGGAGGCTCCGCGACGATCGGGAGCACGCGGCCGTTGCGAGCGCTCGAGCTGGATCCCCTCGTGCGCGCGAGGCTCCCGGGGCTCTGGGAGGCGATCCGGACCGTCGGGAGCGTGGGGCTCCGGCAGCAGGCGACCCTGGGCGGGAACGTCGCCCGGGCGGCTCCCGCCTCGGACCTCCTCCCGATCCTGCTGGCGTACGAGGCCGAGATCTCGATCGTCTCGGCGGCGGGGCCGCGTCGGCTCCCGATCGACCGGTTCGTGCTCGGGACGCGAAGGACCGTGCTGCGGCCCGGCGATCTGATCGACGCCGTCGTCCTCCCGCACGGCGGGCCCTCGAGCTACGTTTGGCAGCGCGTGCGGCCCGCGAACGACATTTCGCAGGTCGGCCTCGCGGCCGCGTTCGTCGGCGCCCCTCCTTCCTGGCGGATCGCGCTCGGCGGGGTCCTGCCGATGCCGGTCCGGCTCGCGTCGGTCGAGGCCTCGCTCGGCAAGGGCCTGCCCGGGCCGGCAGCGATCGCAGCCGCCGGCCGCGAGGCGGCCGAGCGCGCGCCGTTCGCGTCGGACAAGCGGGCGACGGAGGCCTACCGACGGCTCCTCGTTACCGCCCTTCTCCGCCGGGCCGTCGAGACGGTGATCCGCCAGGCGCAAGGGGGCGCCAGCCCGTGACCGAACCGCCGGTCCGGCTCTCGGTCAACGGCGAGCCTCGCTCGCTGACGGTTCCCACCGACGAGCGGTTGCTCGACACCCTTCGGCAGCGTCTGGGCCTCACCGGTACGAAGGAGGGCTGCCGCTCGGGCGACTGCGGGGCGTGCACGGTCGTCGTCGACGGTCATCCGATGCTCAGCTGCCTCACGCTCACGCACGAGGTCCCCGACGCTACGATCCTGACGATAGAAGGGGCCGGCCGGGACCCCATCGGGCTCCGGGTCCAACGCGCGTTCGAGCGCGAGGGGGCCCTCCAGTGCGGGTACTGCACCCCGGGCTTCGTCCTGGCGCTCACCGGGCTGCTGACCGAGCGCGGCGGCGTGGCCGACCCCTCGGAGCTGCTCGAGGACCTCTCCGGCAATCTGTGCCGGTGCACCGGCTACGCGGCGATCGTACGGGCCGTCCGAAGGGTGGCGGAGGAATCGCATTGATCCGTTCCGACAGCCGACCGAAGCTCGATGGATCGGCCGTCTACGGCGTCGACCTGCGCGAGGAGGGGATGCTCTGGGGGGCCCTCGTCCTGGCGCCGGCGTCGCACGGCCGGATCCGTCGGCTCGATCTCTCGAACGCCCGCGCGATGCCCGGCGTCGCCGCGGTGATCGGGCCCGACGAGGTCCGCGCGCTCCTGCCGAGCCGCGACGGGGACCGCGAGCGTCCCGCCTTCCCGAGATCGGAGGTCCTCTATCGGAACCAGCCCGTGGCCGCCGTCGCGGCCGCCACGCGGGCCCAGGCCCGGGCGGCCGCCCGCGCCGTCGCGATCGAGCTGGAACCGTTGCCGATCGTCCCGGACGTCGAGAGCGTCTACCCCGAGTGGCCGGCCGACGGCGCGCCGATCTCGCCCGACGTGATCGCTCACGTGCACGCCCGGCACGGGGACCTCGCCCGATGCTTCGGCGAGGCCGAGTTCGTCCACGCCGAGACGTACCGGACGAGCGGCGTACACCAGGTGGCGCTCGAGCCGCACGCGTGCCTCGCCCGCGTCGACGCCGACCGATGGTTCGTCCGAACCTCGACCCAGACGCCGTTCGGCGTCCGCGAGGACGCGGCGGAGATCCTCGGGATCCCCCAGGAACGCATCGTCGTCGAAGGAACGTGGGTCGGCGGAGGTTTCGGCGGGAAGGGGTCGTCGTTCCTCGAGCCGTACGCGCTCCTGCTGGCAGCGGCGACGGGGCGTCCGGTCAAGCTGCAGCTCACCCACCGGGAGGAGTTCCTCCTCGGTCGAACGACCCTGCCGACGGTCGTCCGGATCGAGACCGCGGTCCGGGAGGGCCGGATGACCGCCCGGCGCGTGCGCCTGCTCCTGGACTCCGGCGCCTCCCTGCCCGGACGGGATTTCGCCACCGGGTTCGTGATCGGTTTTCTGCTGGGGCCGTACCGGCTCGACGCCTTCGAGATGGAAGGGTTCGGGATCCGCACGAACAAGCCCCCGTTCGGTCCCCATCGGGCCCCGCTCACGCCGCAATGCGTCTTCGTCGAGGAGTCGCATACCGACTCCATCGCGCGGCGCCTCGGGGTCGATCCGGTGGAGTTCCGGCTCCGCCAGGTCTGGCGCGAGGGCGATCGCACGCATCTCGACCAGCCGGTGGGTCCGTTCGGGATCGAGGAGGGCCTACGACGGGCTCAGGCCGTCGTGCGCGAATGGCGGCGCGACCTGCCCAAGGACCATGGGATCGGCGTGGCCGTCGGCTTCTGGTCGACGGGGACGGGCGCCGGGGGCGAGGCGCGGGTCCGGGTAGGCCCGACGGGTCTCACGATCGTGCAGGGCGAGCGGGAGATCGGTAGCGGCTCGGTCGTCGGCGGTCTCTCCCGCGTGGCGGAGCGGGTGACCGGGCTGCCGCGCGAGGCCGTCCGCATCGAGTACCGGGACACCTCCGAGGCCCCGTACGATTCCGGCGTCTTCGGGAGCCGGACCGTCGGCGCGCTCGGCCAGGCCGTCGAGAAAGCGGCCCGCCGGCTCCTCCAAGGGATCGGGGAGCGGCTGGGGGAGCGGACGCCGGTGAGCCTCGCCTGGCACGACGGCCGCGTCCTCGTGGTCGCCGGGGAGCAGCGGCTCGAGCTGGCGGAGCTCCTCACGCCCGAGGAGCGGGCGAAGGGCGGCGTCGAGGCGGCCGGCCGGCACTTCGGGGCGCCGGGCGCGATCGACGAGGGCCGCGTCGTCACCGGCTCGTTCTACCCGTTCAACGATTTCACGGGCAGCGTCGCCGTCGTGGAGGTCGGCGTCGACCGGGAGACCGGCGCGGTCACGCCCGTCCGCGTCGCGTCGTTCCCGGACGTCGGCGTCGTCCTGGATCGCGCGCTCGTCGACGGCCAGGTCGAGGGCGGGGTCGTCATGGGCCTCGGCACCGCGCTCACCGAGGAGATGCTCTGGGGCCCGGACGGTCGGCTCGGCAACCCCCATTTCCTGGACTATCGGATCCCGACGCTCGGGGAGGCGCCGCCGATCCGCATCGATCCGGTCGAAGGCTTCCGCGGCGCGGGGCCGTTCGGGGCCAAGGGCGTCGGCGAGCCCCCGATCATCCCGATCCCCGCCGCCGTCGCCAACGCCGTCGCCGACGCGGTCGGGGCGCGCGTGACCGAGCTGCCGGTCTCGGCCGAGCGGGTCGCCCGAGCGCTTAAACTCCTCTGAGGCAGGCGGGAGCGATGCCGATCGCGCGGGGCGAGATCGCCGAGATACTCGCCGCCTATAGCGACGCGCCGGTCGTGGCGGCCGTCGGCTCCCACTCGGCCCTCGACATCGCCGACGGTGCGTCCTCGGAAGGGTTCCGGACGCTCGTGCTCGCCCAGCAGGGACGCGAGCGCACGTACGCGCAGTACTACCGGACGCGCCGGGATCCCTCGGGGCACCCGATCCGCGGCTGCGTCGACGACGTGTGGACGTACCCGCGGTTCGCCGATCTCGCCGCGCCGGCCGAGCAGGAACGCCTCCGGGCCGCCTCGGCGCTCCTCGTCCCGAACCGGGCGCTGAGCTCGTACGTCGACCTCACGCTGCTCGAGAACGATCTCCGCGTGCCGATCGTGGGCTCGCGGGCCCTCCTCCGGATCGAGGAGCGGACCGAGCGCGAGAACTACTACACCCTCCTCGGACGCGCCGGGATCCCGACCCCGACGGCGATCCCGGAGCCGGCGTCGATCGACGGGCTCGCCATCGTGAAGCTCCCCCACGCGACGAAGCGGCTCGAGCGGGGCTTCTTCACCGTCGCGAGCCCCGCCGAGTTCGAACGCAAGCGCGACGAGCTCCTCCGCCGTCGCGTCATCACGCGCGAGGACCTCGCGACCGCCCGGATCGAACGCTACATCCTGGGCCCGGTCTTCAACTTCAACTTCTTCCACTCGGCCCTCGCGCCGCGCGAGGAGGCGCTCGAGCTGCTCGGCGTCGACGAGCGCCGCGAGAGCTCGCTCGACGGCTTGGTGCGGCTCCCGGCGTCCCAGCAGCTCGAGCTCGCCGAGGCCGGAAGGACCCCGGAGTACACCGTCGTCGGGCACGGCACCCTCACCGTGCGGGAATCGATCCTCGAAGAGGTCTTCGCGCTCGGCGAAAAGTTCGTCGCCGCGGCGCGCACCCACTATCCGCCGGGCATTCTCGGGCCGTTCTGCCTGCAGACGTGCATCGATCCCGACGGCCGACCGTGGGTCTTCGACGTCGCGGTCCGGATCGGCGGAGGAACGAACATCCACCTCGGTCTGGGCCATCCCTACGGAAACGCGCTCTGGCGCGGGCCGATGAGCTCGGGCCGACGGATCGCGCGCGAGATCCGGCAGGCGCTCGACCAGGATCGTCTCCAGGAGATCGTCACATGAACGAAACAAGCCGCCCTCCGACGCCCCCCCTCTTGCGGACCGCGCTCTTCGGCTTCCACCAGGCCCACGGCGCCCACCTGGTGCCGTTCGCGGGGTGGGAGATGCCGCTCTACTACGAGAGCATCCTCGCGGAGCACCAGGCGGTCCGGCATCACCTGGGACTGTTCGACGTCTCCCACATGGGGGTCCTCACCGTATCGGGCGGCCACTCGGCGGACCTGTTGAGCCGCCGCACGACGGCGAACGTGGCGAAGCTCGCGCCGGGCCAGGTCCGCTACACCTTCCTGCTCGATGCGGGGGGCGAGATCGTCGACGATCTCCTCATCTCCCGGGTCGACGACGGGACCCACCCGGACCCGTCGTTCCTCGTCGTGCCGAACGCGGCCCACGCCCCGGAGGTGTACGACCTGCTGCGGGCCCACCGACGGCCGCAGACCACGGTCCAGCACCTCAATCCGAACGTCGCGATCCTCGCCGTCCAGGGCCCGGCGTCCCGCGGCGTCCTGGAGAGCCTCTTCGGCTGGCGTTTGGGCGGCCTCAAGTACTACACCGCCCGCCGCTTCCCGGCCCATCGGACCGATGGACCCGAGGCCGACGGGCTCCTGGGCACCGTCCTGCCCGCCGACCTCGCATCGCACCTCCTCGTGAGCCGGACCGGCTATACGGGGGAGGCCGGGTACGAGATCTTCGTCGCCGCGGCCGACGCCCCCTCCGTCGCCGAGCGGATCGTCGCGGCCGGGGCGCGCCCGTGCGGCCTCGGCGCCCGCGACACGCTCCGGCTCGAGAAGGGGTTCCTTCTCTCGGGCCAGGACTTCCACCTCGACCGCTCCCCGCTCGAGGCCGGCCAGGACCGGTTCGTCGAGATGGACCACGACTTCGTCGGCAAGACCGTGCTCGAGAAGCAGCTCAAGGACGGGGTCGCCGTACGCCTCGCGGGGCTCCTCGTCGAGGAACCGAACGCGATCCCGCGCCACGGCACCCCGGTGGTGCACGGCGGCGTGACGGTCGCCCAGGTCACGAGCGGCGGCCTCTCCCCGTCGCTCGAGAAGGGGATCGCCCTCGCGTTCCTGCCGCCGGCGCTGACGACCCCCGGAACGGAGCTCGGTCTCGAGATCCGCGGGCGGACCGTGCCCGCCCGGGTGCACACCCTCCCGTTCTATCCCGCGCCGGCCGCGCGACGCTGATATACCCGACAGCCGCCCTTCTCAAGGGATGCCGGGGGCCGCCGGGGCCGAGCGGCCGTTCATCGGCCGCCCCGAGAGCGTGGACGCCTTGCGGCGCCGGGCCGATGCGGCGCGCGGCGGCCGCGGCGGGCTCACGGTCGTCGAAGGGGAGGCGGGCGTCGGCAAGTCGACCCTCCTCGACGGCATGGTGCAGGACGCCCGGGCGAAAGGGCTCCGGGTGCTCTTCGCCCGGGCCCCGTCGTTGGAGAACCCCCCGCCCTACCATCTCGTGCGGGAGGCGCTGGCGAGCCGCCGCGACGAATCCGAGTCGCCCGAGTCGGCCCTCCCGTCGATCGCGTTCATTCCGACGACCCTCCGCGGGGGCCAAGGCTCGGGCGCGGAGAGAGCCCCGCGCGTACCGGAATCCTGGCTCGTCGAGGACCATCTTATGGAGCCGTTCGGCTCCGGCGCCGACACGACGGCGAGCGGGCGGCCCCGGATGGATTCCGAGCTCGCCGCGGACCTCCTCGCCGAGGGGAACGACGCGCCGACGGTCCTCGTGCTCGAGGACGTTCACCTCGCCGACGACGGGTCGTTGGACACGCTCGCGATCCTGGCGCCGCAGCTCCTGTCGCGGCCGTTGTGGGTCCTCTTCTCCCGCCTCCCGCTCGCGAGCGTCCCCGGCCCGCGCCGCGCGCGCCTGGAGACGATCGAGCGATCCGGCGACGCCGAGACGATCGTGCTCCACCCGTTCACCCTCGCGGAGGCCAGCGAGTTCGTGCGCACCGTCGACCGGTCGGCCGAGGTGCGCGACGAGGAGGTCACCCGGTGGTACTCGCAGAGCGGCGGGAACCCGCTGTTCCTCGAGCAGCTCGCGCGGCGTCGCCGGGCGATCCGGACCGAGGGGACCCAACGGGCCCGCGGCACTCCGGAGGAGTTCGCCGAGTACCTGGCGGGCCAGCTCACCGGGCTTCCGCCCGAACAGGACCGCGTCCTCGCCGTCGCGTCGGTGCTCGGCCGGGAGTTCCCGTTCGCCCTCCTGCTAAGGGCGAGCGGCGAGGAGGAGGAGGGGCTCGCCGAGGTCGTCCAGGAGCTCGTCGCCCGCGGCCTCCTGCGCGAGCGGCCGGAGGAGGTGCTCGAGTTCCTCCGGGACGATCTGCGCCTCACCGTCTACCATAGGCTCACCGAGGCGCGGCGGCGCCTCCTCCACAAGCGGGCCGGCGAGGCCCTGGAGGCGTACGCCCCGGCCGACGAGCCGACGATCTTCGCGCTCGCCCGCCACTACCACCTGGGCCGCGTCGACGAGAAGGCCGCCATCTACAACCGCGTGGCCGGCGAGCTCGCGGGCCGCGCGTTCGCCCCGGCGGTCAGCCGCGCGCACTACGAGCGCGCGATCGAGTGCCAGCGTCGGGTCCGGCCCCGCGACCCGGCCGTGGAGCTGGAGATGGCGCTCGAGCTCGCCGTCCAGCTCGACCGGTTGGGCGAGCTCGAGACCGCCGAGTCGGTGCTCCAGAGCGCCCTCCCCCAGGTCGAGAGCCCCGCGGTCCCGCCCGCGCTCCGGGTGATCGCCCGGATCTCCCTCGCCCGCATCTACTCCGATCAGGGTCGCTGGGACGACGTGGACCGGATCACCAACGAGCTCATGCCCGCCGTCGATCCGTCGTGGTCGCCCCGGACGCGGCTCGCCCTGCACCGGCTGCGCGGCGAGCTCCTCTACTACTACGGCCGCTACCCCGAGGCGCTCGAGCAGCACGATCAGGCGCTCGCGATCGCCCTCGCACAGCACGACGAGCGGGAGGCCGCCCTCGAGACGGTCCGGCGCGCCAACGTCCTCGGGATGATCCCCGGCCGGTTCGAGGAGGCCGTCGCGGACTACAAACGGGTCTGCCGGGCCCTGATCGATCGGGGCGACCTCAGCGAGGCCGCGTACACGCTGATCTACCTCGGCGTCGTGCTCAGCTGGTACGGGCGGACCGACGAGGGGCTCACCGCGCTCGGGGAGGCGCGCGAGCTCGCCGAGAAGGCGGGGGACCCGCGCCGGCTCGGCTGGTCCCTGTTCAACATCGCCGATCTCGAGCGCGAGCGGGGGAACCTCGACGGGGCGCGCCCCGCGAACCAGCGCGCCCGCGAGATCCTCGAAAAGGTCGGCGACCGGTTCGGGCTCGTCCAGACCCAGATCGTCGAGGGGAAGATCCTCCTCCAGTCCGGGGACCTCGAGAGGGCCCAGACCGAGCTCCTCGAAGCGTACCGGATGGTCCGAGAGCTCAACATCCCGGCCGACGAGGCCGAGGTGGTCCTCCGGCTCGCCGAGCTCGCGCTCGCCCACGGCGACAGGGCCTCGGCCCAGGCGCGCGAGCTCGAGCTCGCCCGCCTCGGGATCGATCGCCTGAGACCGGACCTCCTCCAGGATCACCGACGGTTCCTCGTTCGCCTGCGCTCGGGGGGCGACCCGGCTGCCGCGTAGGGGGCGCCTCCCGCCCCGCGGAGAACCGGCCCCGCCCGCCCCCTCGGCGCTCCGGGCGGCCCTCGCCGAGGACCGGATCGATCGCGACCGGACGACCCGGGCCCTCTTCCCGCTCCCCGTCCGAGCGCGCGCGACGGTCGTCGCCCAGGCCGCCGGGGTCGTCTCGGGGATCGCCGTCGCCAAGGCCCTCGGACGCATTCTCGGGATCCGCGTCACGTCGCTCCGGCACGACGGGGATGCGGTCCGTCCCGGGACGGTGGTGCTCGCCCTGGACGGCGATCTTCGCGGGATCCTGCGCGGCGAGCGAACGCTCCTGAACTACCTGATGCACCTGTCGGGCGTGGCGACGGCGACCCGGGCCGCCGTCCGCGCCGCCGGCGGGCCTCGGGCGCCGCCGCTCGCGGTCTACGGCACGCGAAAGACGCTGCCCGGCCTCCGCGACCTCGAGAAGGCCGCGATCTCGCACGGCGGCGGGTTCCCGCACCGGAGGGACCTCTCCTCGTCGGTCCTGATCAAGAACAATCATCTCGCCTTCCTTCCGGTCGAGGAGGCGGTACGGCGGGCCCGTCGCGCCGTCGGATCGGACTTTCCCGTCGAGGTCGAGGTCCGGGGAAGCCGGGCGGCGGTCCGCGCGGCCCGCGCCGGGGCCGACGCGCTCCTGATCGACAACCGGTCCCCGGCCGCGGCCCGCCGGATCCTTCGGACCCTCGAGCGGGCCGGCCTGCGTGAGTCGGTCTGGGTCGAGCTGTCGGGGGGCATCCGCCCGACGACGATCGGCCGATATCGGCGCACCGGCGCCGACGCGGCGAGCCTCGGGGCCTTGACGCACTCCGCCCCCGCGCTGCCGTTCCACCTCATCGTCGAGCCCGCGGTCCCGTCGCCGCGGCGCCGACACTCGCCTTAAGTGCGCTCCCCGCCTCGTTTTCGTCGAGGCCATGTCGCTGGAATCGGAGGTGCGCCACCTCAAGGAGGAGCGGAACGCCGTGCTCCTGGCCCACAACTATCAGCGGCCCGAGGTCCAGGACGCCGCGGACTTCGTCGGGGACTCGCTCTACCTGTCGCGCAAGGCCGCGGAGACCGACGCCGACGTGATCTGCTTCGCGGGGGTCCGGTTCATGGCCGAGACCGCCAAGATCCTCAACCCGACCAAGACGGTGCTCCTGCCGGACCTGAAGGCGGGATGCGGGCTCGCGGACTCGATCACCGCCGACATGCTGCGCGACTGGAAGGCCCAGCACCCCGGCGCCGTCGTCGTGGCCTACATCAACACCTCTGCCGACGTGAAGGCGGAGTCCGACTACTGCTGCACGAGCTCGAACGCGACGAAGGTCGTGAGCCAGGTCCCCGCCGACAAGGAGATCCTGTTCCTCCCGGACATGTTCCTCGGCGAGTACGTGCGGAACCGGACCGGCCGGGCGATGCACCTGTGGGCCGGGGACTGTCCCGTGCACGCGAAGATGCGCCCGGAGGACTTGGAGCGGGCGCGGCGGGAGCACCCCGGCGCGGAGATCGTGGCCCACCCGGAGTGCGGCTGCGCGTCGGCGGCGCTCCCCCACGTGGACCGGATCCTCTCGACCGACGGCATGGTCCGGTTCGCCGAGGAGACGCACGCCCCCGAGGTCCTGGTGGCGACGGAGATCGGCATCCTCCACCGGATGCGCCGGTTGAACCCGACGACCCGGTTCACGCCGATCTCGGAGGCGACGATCTGCCCGTACATGAAGGAGATCGACCTCGAGGACGTCCGGGACTCGCTCGCGCGGAACCAGTTCGTCATCGACGTCCCGTTGGAGATCGCCCGGAAGGCCCGGCTCTCCCTGGACCGGATGCTCGCCGCCTGATCGCGGCGCGACCTAGAGGCGATGGCCTGGGACCAACGGGGCGATCCCGTGGACGAAGTACGCGTACGCGACGACCCAGAGCAGGACCCCGGAGAGGAAGATGACCCCGATCGCGGTCCAGGACGGCTTCTTCGTGAGATAGAACCCGATCGAGAACGGGTTCACGCGGGTCGACAGGAACGAGAGCCCCGACGAGAAGAGGAAGAGCCCGAGCAGCGCCGGCACGAGCACGGTGATGGTCCCAAGGAGCAGGCCGAGGAACAGGACGACGACGGCGACGGGTGCGGCGGCGTGGGAGCGCCGCGCGGGCTCCGGGGCCGGGGCCCCCCGGCGGGGGCCCGGACCCTTCGACGGCTTCCGCGACACGTTGGGGCCCTCGGCGCTGGAGCTACAAGAAGCCGGGTCTCGAGTCGAAGCCGCCGTCCGGGCGAGACGGCCATCCGAAGGTAGATACGGAGGTCGCCCGTCTCCCGCCCGGAGTCGGTTGATGGAGGCCCCCCGCTCCGAGGCGGCCCCGGTCCTCACCGTCGGGTTCCTCCTGCTGCTCTCCGGCCTGATCCTCCTCCTCGCGGGCGACGCGTTCTACCCGTCGGACCCCGCGATGCGCAGCCTCTGGACGGCGCTCATCGGGATCCTCCTGCTGCTCGCCGGTCTCGCCTACCTGCTCCTGAGGGCGCCGGAGCCGACGCCCTCCGTGGCGCCTCGCCCGACCCGAGCTCGCCCGCCCGCCGCGGCGCGCCCGGTCGCCCCGGTCCCCGCCCCGGTCGCCGCCTCCCCGGCGACGACGGTCGAGCCGGCACCGGGCCCTGCTCCGGCCCCGGAGCCCGCGCCCGCCGCGCTTCCCGGGATCGCGGCGCCTTCGGTACGTCGCGCGGTCGCCATGGCGGCCGACGGTCCGGACCCGAGCGCCGGCTCGTCCCGGTCGTCGCTCCCCACGTCGATCCCCGCCGCCTACCTGCAGGCGCTCTCGGCGAACCCGACCGGCCCGGACCCGTGGTCGGAGATGGTCCCGCCGATCGCCGCGGCGCTGCCGTTCTCGCCGGGGATCCGGCGATCGTCCGACCCCACCCCGCCGTGGGACGAGTCGTCCGACGGTTCGGAGCGCGAGGCCCCGCGACTGGAGCTCGAGCTCGCCCGGCTCAGGGCCCGCGTCCGGGAGCTCGAGGTCCCGCCCCGGGGCGTCGCTCCGGCGCTCGTGGCTCCCCGGATCGTCGGGGTCGCGTCGACGGCCAAGGAGCCGCCGACGCCGCCTTCGGCCCTGTCGACCGGGCCCCGCGGCTGCGTCGCGTGCGGGACGGGGCTCGCGGCGGCCGGCCCTTCGCACCTGTGCTGGGGCTGCGGGCGCACCCTGTGCTCGACCTGCTACTGGCGGTTCGGGCCGGGGCCCGGACTGCACCGTTGCCCCGATTGCATGTCCCGGGCGCCGTCCGGGTCGGAATCGATCTCTGGGGGCCGTCTCATCGCCGCGCCGGACGGCCGGGCCGGGGCGGTCGTCGCAGTGCCGCCCGCGCCGAGGCGTTGAGCACCCGATCGGGGGTCGTCCAGCCCCGGCGGGCCGTCCGGAGCGCGAGCCCGAGGGCCACGTCGTCGCCGCCGGACGGGGTGACATGGAGCCGTCCTCCTCGCTCCATCAGCCGATGCGCGAGGGGGCCGTCGAGCCCGCCGGCCGCCCCGGCGTCGCTCACTTCGAGCGCCGCCCCGGCCTGGACCGCCCAATCGATCCACGACGCGGCGGAGGCCGGATCCGACTGGGCTCCCTCCACGCCCGTCACCAGATGGGTCACGAGCCACGTTGGATCGGACCCCGGAGCCGCCGTGCGGCTGGGCGGCGGGCCGGCCTCGTCCGCTCGCAGGAGCCAGTAGTCCGGGCGGGTCGACCCGGGTCCTGGGGACGGTGCTTCCCACGATCGGAGCTCCTCCCCGACGAGGATCGCGACGCCGTCGGTGGCACGGGCCCGCCAGCGCTCGGCGGCCGACGAGGATGCGGGGGGGAGGACGACGCCGAGGTACTCCCAACCCCTCGCCCGGGCCCGGGCGATCTGTTCGCTCATCTCCGTGTCGGTCGCCGTCGCGGACGCGTGCACGTGCAGATCCCCGCGCAGGTCGCTCGCCGCGACGAGGCCAGGGAGGGTCCCGGCCGCGGCGAGGGCGATCTCCCCCTGGTCCTCCCGGATCTCGGGCGGGATGAACGCCAGACCGAGGGTCGCATAGACCTCGGCCTCCGTGGTCCCGCCGACGCGCTCCTCGCCCCGGAAGACCCCGTACTCGTTGATCTTGAGGCCCCGGTCGCGGGCGAGGGAACGGAGCCGCACGTTGTGGTCCTTCGAGCCCGTGAAGTACTGGAGGGCGGCCCCGAACGCAGCCGGCTCGACGACCCGGAGATCGACCTGGATCCCGTCGCCGAAGAGGATCGTCTCCTTCGTCGATCCCCGGAGCGAGATCTCGCGCCGCTCGGGAAGCGCGCTGAAGGCGTCGAAGACCCGCTCGGGCTCCGTCGAGGTGACGAGGATGTCGATGTCGCCGACGCTCTCGCGCCCCCGGCGCAGGCTCCCGGCGACCTCGATCTGGTCGATCGGGGCGGTCCGTCGAAGGGCCGTGACGATCCCTTCCGCGAGCCGGGCCGCCGTGCGGAGCGGCGTCCGCGCGCCCGGCGCCGACGCGGGCGCGAGCGCCTTGCGGATCAGGTCGATCTTCCGGGGGCCGAAGCCTTTGAGCGGCGCGAGGCGTCCGGCCTCGATCGCTTGGGCGAGCTCGCCGGGGCCCTCGACCCCCAGCTCGATCCAGAACCGCCGGGCCGTCTTGGGCCCGAGCCCGGGCAGCCGCAGGATCTCCAGGAGGCCGGGCGGCGAGGCGAGTCGGAGCCGCTCGTAGTACTCGATCGAGCCCGTTCGGAGGTACTCGCGGATCTTCTCGGAGATCGCGGCGCCGACCCCGGGAAGGGCGTCCAGCTCCCCGCGGCCCGAGACCGCGCGGACGTCCTCCGTCAGCGACTCGAGCGTTCGGGCGGCGCGTCGGTACGCCTCGGGCTTGAACCGCTCACCCGCCAGGTCCAAGAGGTCGGCGATCTCCCGGAACCGGTCCGCGAGCTCGGAGTTCGTCGACATCGGCGTTCGGGAGAGAGACCCGGACGAAAAGAACGGTTCGGTCCTACGCCGCATCGACCGCGTCGACCCAGACCCGTCGTTCGAAGAGCCGGAACCCGAGGCTCTCGTAGATCCGCCGCGCGGGGGTGTTCTCCTCGCGGACGACGAGGCTCGGTCGCGCGCCCGCGTCCAGGGCCGCCCGGACGATCGCCCGCATGACGTCGGTGCCGAGGTGGCGGCCGCGGAGCTCGGGCACCGTGAACACCCCGCCGATCACCCAGACCGCGGGCAGCGCCACCTGCGCTCGGGCGACGGCGCCGATCCGCCCCCAGTCGAACGCGGCGAAGGTCGGCTCGCGCGCCAGGTCGGCGTGGGCGTAGGGCGCGGTCAGGACGTCGGGGTGCCGCTGCGCGAGCCCCACCAGGTCGGCCAGGTCCGACGGCGCGAGACGGCGCGCGCGCCGTTGCGGCACGGCCTCGACGGGGCGGCCCGGTTCGAACGCCATCCAGTGGACGAACCCGATCCGGGCGGGTCCGCGGCGGCGTTCGACCTCGATCGCCAGCGCCTCGGGAACGAGCGCGATGAGGGGACGCTGGGGAAGCGCGTCCAGGAGCGGCCCCGGGTCCTTCGTCGAACCGAGCCAGTGGACCACGGTGACCTTGGGCGACCCGCGCCAGATGAGCAGGTACGCGGTGGGAGCGCCGTCCTCGAGGAGGGTCCGGAACTCGACCCGGTCCGGGAACATGAGGCGGTCCCAGACGGCCCACGCGTGGCGGACCGGGTCCTCGGTGCTGAGCCGGGCGAGCCACGCCCCGTCGATGCCGTTCTCGACCCGGGCGGACATCTCGTGCCCGACGGAACGGGATGGCCTACTTACCTCGTCGGCCCCGGCGTACGGTTAATCCCCGAGCCCCTCCCGAGATGTGGCCCGCGTCCACCGACCGACGCCCGAGCTCGGGGAGCACCTGACCCAGCTCTACGACCGGTTCCCGTTCGAGCGGTCCCTCGCGCAGGACCCGATCGAGTGCGTCCGGCCGTACGCGGGGGACCCGCGGTCCTTCGAGATCGCCGGGATCTTCGCGGCGACGCTCGCGATCGGCAACACGACGTCGATCCGGGGGGCGTTCGCCGAGTTCGCCCGACGCGCGGGTCCGGACCTGGCCGGGTTCGTCCGCACGACGACGCCGAGGAACTGGGAGCGCCGGCTCCTCGGGTTCCGGCATCGCTGGATCCGGGGCGACCAGCTGGGCTACCTCGCCCTCCGCCTCCGGGCGATCTACGATTCGTACGACTCGCTCGAGTCCGTCTTCCTCGAAGGGTACGCCCCTCGGGGGATCTTCGCCGAGGGTCTCGACCGGATGGCGGGGGCGCTCCGCGGCCCGGCCTCGGGGAAGGGTCCCGCACCGCCGCGAGGGTACGACGCCCTGTTCCCGACGCCGATCGCGCCCGCCCACAGCGCGTGCAAGCGCCTCACCCTCTACGTGCGCTGGATGGTCCGGCCGAGGTTCCCGGACCTGGGGATCTGGACGCGCGTTCCGTCGGGCGACCTTCGGGTCCCCCTGGACCAGCACGTCTTCTGGATCGCCTATCATACGGGGCTCACCCAGCGCCGCACGCGGAACTGGGCGGCCGTCGAGGAGGTCACCGAAGCCCTGCGGCGCATCGACCCCCTCGACCCCGTGAAGTACGACTTCGTGCTCTGCCACACGGGGATCTCGGGCGACTGCCCGAAGGAGCGGGACCTTACGGTGTGCGGCCCCTGCAGCCTTCGACCGGACTGCCTGCTCTGGCGTCGGGGCCGGGGCGCATGAGCGATATCGCGACCTCCGTCGGGGCCGGGCTCCTGGCCCGCTTCCGGTCGGCCGGCACGGAGCTCCGCTGGCGGGACGCAGGCCCCGCCGCCCGGCCCCGTCGGGGCGCGCCCGCCGTCGATCGGGTCCGGATCGCGCACCTCCACGACGAGGAGGCGCGGGTCGTGGAGCGACCGGACGGCGCCGTCGTCGTCGACTCGGGTCCGGTCGGGGCCCTCGTTCTCCTCCTCGAGATCGATCGACGGGGAGCGCCGATGTTCCTTGGGGCGAGGGCGGCGGGCGCCGTCGCCGGGTTCGGCCAGGGGGCGATCGAGGCCCGCTGGGCCGGAAGGTCCGAGCCCGGCGCGCCCGCGCTCCCGCTCTCGGACTTGGTCGCCCTGGCCCGCTACGCGCTCGTGTAGGGGAAGCCCGGAACGGGTTCGGCGGCCCCGCGTCCTACGAGCAGCCGCTCGTCGCCCCGCACGCGGTGCAGGCGTAGCACGTCCCCGAGCGGACCATGATCCCGCCGCAGACGTGGCAGGAGGGGGCGTCCTCGCGAACGCCGCCCGGGCTCGGGTCGGAGAACGAGTCCAGGAGCTTCGTCTCGAACTTGACGCTGGTCGCAGGGGACGCGTTCCCCGACGCGGCGGCCGGGCCGCCGTGGCCGTTCCCCTCGGCGGGCGGGCCCTCGAGGCCGATCGCGCGCCGCTCCTCCTCGGTCAGGAACTCGATCGCGAGCCACCGGGCGACGTAGTCGGGGATCGATTTCGCGAAGCGGACCTTCGGGTTGTTGGTCGCGCCCGCCGGCTCGAAGCGCAGGTGGGCGAGCTTGCGCACGAGGTCCTTCAACGGCACTCCGTGCTGGAGCGCCATCGACATCGAGATCCCGAGCGAGTCCATCAGCCCGTTCACCGTCGACCCTTCCTTCGTGACGCGGAAGAAGACCTCGCCGGGGCGCCCGTCGGGGTAGAGCCCGACGGTCACGTAGCCGTCGTGGCCGCCGACGGAGAAGTGGTGGGTGATCGCCTTCCGCTCATCGGGGAGGCGCTCGCGCGCCGGCGATCGGACGCCGGGCCCCGCGGGGGCTCGGCCCTTCCCCGTCTCGTACGGCTGGGAGGCCTTGCAGCCGTCGCGGTAGAGCGCGACGGACTTCACACCGAGGTGCCAGGCCTCGAGGTAGATCTTCTCGATGTCCTCGACGGTCGCGTCGTTGGGGAGGTTGATCGTCTTCGAGGCCCCGCCCGAGAGGAACGGCTGGACCGACCCGAGCATCTTGAGGTGCCCCATCGGCGCGATCGTGCGCGTGCTGCCGGCCGGCGCGAGGGCGCAGTCGAAGACCGGGAGGTGCTCGGGCTTGAGCCCCGGCGCTCCCTCGATGGTGTTCTTGGTCTCGATGTGGTGCTTGATCTGTCCGATCGCGTCCACGCCGTAGCCCAACGCCCGCAGCCCGTCCTCGACAGTGTGGTTGACCATCCGTAGGCTCCCTCCGCCGACGAGGTTCTTCGTCTTGACGAGCGAGAGCTCCGGCTCCAGACCGAGGGTGTCGCAGCCCATCAAGAGGCCGATCGTCCCCGTGGGGGCGATGACCGAGATCTGCGCGTTCCGGTACCCCCAGAGCTCGCCGGCCTTGACGGTGTCGTGCCAGCGGTCCTGGGCCGCCCGGACGTACTCGGTGAGGCGGTCGTCGGAGACCGCGATCCGGTCGGCGGCGGCCGCGTGCTTGCTCATGACGCGGAGCATCGGGGCGCGGTTCTTGTCGAACGCCGGGAACGCGCCGACGCGCTTGGAGATCTCGGCGGACATGTGGTAGCCCTCGGCGGAGAGGTACGCCGATACGGCGGCGGCCAGGGTCCGGCCCTCCTCGGAGTCGTAGGCGAGGCCGTAGTGCATCAGGAGGGCGCCGAGGTTCGCGTAGCCCAGGCCGAGGGGCCGGAAGTCGTGCGAGTTCTGGGCGATCGGTCCGGTCGGATAGCTCGACGCGTCCACGACGATCTCCATCGCGAGCGCCATCGTCCGGACGGCGTCGCGGAACAGCTCGAGGTCGAAGGAGCCGTCCTCGCGCAGGAACTTCATCAGGTTGATCGACGAGAGGTTGCACGCCGTGTCGTCGAGGAACAGGTACTCGCTGCACGGGTTCGAGGCGTTGATGCGCCCCGACATCGGCGAGGTGTGCCAGTCGTTCGTGACGTCGTCGTACTGAACGCCCGGGTCGCCGCAGCGCCACGCGGCGTACGCGAGCTTCCGCCAGAGGTCGCGGGCCTTGTACGACTGGGCGACGGAGTGGTCCGTCCGGTTGTAGGTCTTCCACTCGCCGTCCTTGACGACGGCGTCCATGAAGGCGTCGGGGATGCGGACCGAGTGGTTCGCGTTCTGGTAGGCGATCGACGCGTACGCGCTGTCGGGGTCGGTCCCGTCGAAGTTGGGCGAGTAGCCCTCGCGGATGAGGGCCATCGCCTTGTCCTCCTCGCGGACCTTGCACTCGATGAAGTCGGCGATGTCGGGGTGGTCCATGTTGAGGATGACCATCTTCGCGGCGCGCCGCGTCGTCCCGCCGGACTTGATGACGCCGGCGAGCGCGTCGAACGCCCGCATGAACGAGACCGGGCCGGACGCGATGCCGCCGCCCGAGAGCCGCTCGTGGCTCCCTCGGAGGGCCGAGAGGTTGGAGCCCGTGCCGCTGCCGCCCTTGAACAGGCGGCCCTCGCTGGCCGCGAGGGCCAGGATCGAGTCCATGTCGTCGGAGACCGACTGGATGAAGCAGGCGGAGCATTGCGGCGGCTGGCGGACGCCGACGTTGAACCAGACGGGGCTGTTGAACGCCGCCATCTGCTGGACCATCAGGTACGAGAGGCTCTCCTCGAGCTGGGTCGCCTCCTCGGGCGTGTCGAAGTAGCCGAGCTCGAGGCCCTTCTGCCCCATCCAGTGGCAGACGCGGCGGATCATCCCGTCGACGGAGGTCTCGCGGCGGCCCTGGATGACGCGGAAGTACTTCGACGCGGCGATGTTGATCGAGTTGTCGGACCAGCTCGCCGGGGCATGGATCCCCTTGAGCTCGAAGATCACCTTGCCCTCGGCGTTCTTGATCACCGAGTCGTGGGACTTCCACGCCACGGTGTCGAAGGCGGTCTTGCCTCGCGGGACGAGGCGGGGTACGGGTATCGGTTCGCGACCGAGCCGGTGGGAGCCTCTGAGGGCGTCCTCCGGTACGGAAGCGGTGCGCTTCTTTGCTACGGCCATTAGGTTCACTCCTTGGAAAGATCGAGCGCCAGGCGTTCGAGCCGTTCGGTTCCCGTTGGAACGATAGGCGTCGTGAGATCCTTGTCGCTACCGGTCAGGCGACGAAACAGTCCCTTTTGGGACCCGTTTCACGCCGAAGGAAGCACAATGGATCGCGCGGCGCGTCGCTCGGGACACCCGTCGCAGACCCTCCGAAAGGTCGGGAGCGCGTTGGGCTATAAGTGTACTTGGTTGAACGCGAGCCCGGAAACTGCGCAAGCGTTCCGGAGTTGGCCTTCGACGCTAGCCGAAGGGACGGTTTCGTCCGGCCCGGACGGACATCGTCCCGCGCGGCCGATGCGTCGGGCGCCGGCCCCTCCCGGGCAAGATCCAACGGGGTCCTCCGAGGGTGGGAGCCGGCGCACTGGGAGTAAAAGACGGATAACGAGTGCCCGAATTCAAGTAGCCGCGCGGCGTGCCGCCTCGGCGAGGTCCTCCCCCTCCGAACCCTCATCCATGTCGGCCGAACCGTTCCAGCGCCCCCGACCGCGGACCGGGCACCTGTACGGTCCTCTGCTGGTCGTCGTGCTCTTCCTCCTTTCGAGCCTCGTCCTGGCTCCCCCGAGCGGCACCGCCTCGGCCTCCACGGCGCCCCACCGAGCCTCCGACGCCGCCGCGGCCGGGGCGATCGGCATCGCCGGGGCCGAACGTTCGCTCGCCCTCGGGAACGGCCCGGCCCAGGGCCAGCCCATGGAGTGCTCGGCGTCCGACAGCCTCTCGAGCCGCTGCGCTCCGGCAACGGCGACCTCGAGAGCGCCGGCGGTGGTACCGGCGGGCACCACGTCGGGGAACGCCGGGTGGTTGGACCTTTCCCCGAGCCAGACGACCTCGCCCGGCCCCACGCAGATGTCGCTGATGTCCTACCTGCCCAGCCTGGGCGGGGTGGTCCTGGTCGGGGGTTACGGTGGCTTCAGCAACACCACCCAGACCTGGCTGTTCAAGAACGGCCAGTGGTCGGACATCACCTCGAACGTGACGGGCGCCCCGGCGCCGCGCTGGGCCGGGGGGCTCGTCTACGACGCGGCCGACGGCTACCTCCTCCTCTTCGGCGGCCGCGACGCAACCACCTGGTACAACGATACCTGGACGTTCAACGGAACGACCTGGAGCAACCTCGGTCTCGCGCACTCACCCGCGACGCGCGCCTACTTCACCATGGTCTACGACCCGACGGACGCCTACGTCGTCGTGTTCAGCGGCGGATGCTGGTGCGGACCGGCCGGCGCTCGGATCGTCTACAACGACACGTGGACCTACGCCGGCGGCGCGTGGACCAATATCACCGCGACCCTCTCGGCCGCGCCGCCCCTGCTCGCGTTCTACCCGGGGGCCTGGGACGCGCACGACGGCTACATGATCGTCTTCGGCGGGAACGACTACGGAGCCTGCGGCGGCGGCAACCTTACGTGGACCTTCGTCGGCGGTGTCTGGACGAACCGGACGACCGCATCCAACGCTCCCCCCTCGATGGGCGGGAACGCGGCGTTCGCCTACGATCCGATCGCGGGCGAGGTCGTGTTCTTCGGAGGTGCCTTCCTCCCGGGGTGTTCGCAGTCCGCGGAGACGTGGATCTACACGAACGGGACCTGGTGGGACGCGACGAACTACCTGGGCGGGACCCCGCCGGCCCCGAGCTCCTTGGGCCCGATGACGTGGGACGATGGGGACGGCTTCCTCCTCCTCTACGGCGGAGTGACCGCGTCGGGCACCACGCTGGGCGGGACCTTCGCGCTCTACCTGAACGGCACGTTCCTGGTCCGGGCGACGGCCTCCCCGACGGGCGGCCCGAAGCCGCTGCTGGTCCACTTCGTGGCGTCGGCCGTCGGCGGCCTCGCACCGTACAACTACACGTGGGACCCCGGGGACGGATCGGCCAACGCGACCGGGGCCTACTTCAATCACACCTACACCAAGTCGGGTATGTACCGGGCGACGGTCCTCGTCAACGACTCGTCGACGAACTCCACCCTCGTCGCTTTGGGGATCACCGTGACCAGCCTGACGTGGTACGACCTCCCGTCCTCCGCCACGCAGCCCCCGTGGCTGTACATGGCCGCGATGACCTACGACCCGCAGATCAACGGGATCCTCCTCTTCGGCGGGAATCTGGAGGTCTACCCCTACGGCTACTCCGATCAGACCTGGGAGTACGTCGGGGGCGTGTGGACGAACATCTCGTCGAACCTCTCCCAGGCGCCGTCCTCCCGGTTCGGGGCCTCGCTGGCCTACGACATCAACGACTCGTACGCGCTCCTCTACGGAGGCTACTCGACCGCGTGCACGGGGACCGTCGGGAACTTCACCTCCTACTACTTCTGCAACGACACCTGGATCTTCACGCCGGCCGCGGGATGGGTCCAGATCAATCCGAACATCTCGCCGCCGGCGCGGTACGCTGCGGCGATGGCCGACGACCCGATCGACGGCTATGTGGTCCTGTTCGGCGGGGAGTGCTACTACTGCGGGGGCTCCTACTACTCCCAGGCCGACGACACGTGGATCTTCCACGGAGGACAGTGGATCAACTGGACCTCGAATACCACCAAGTCGCCCAACCCCCTCGTCTTCACGGACGCCGTCTTCGACGCGGCCGAGGGCTACGTCCTCATGTTCGGCGGTGGGACCAACGGCTGCCCGAGCGGGACCGGTCAGACCTGGACGTTCTCCCACGGCAACTGGACGGACGAGACCACCGGCACGCAGCCGACCGGGACCGACTACGGCGCGATGGCGTACGACTCGGTCCTCGGCAAGGCCGTCTTCTTCGGGGGCTACGCGTACTCGAGCAGCTGCAACTTCAAGATCTACAACGAGACGTGGACCTATTCCAACGGAACGTGGACCGACGCGACGTCCAACACCATCGGGGCGCCGCCGGAGGACGAAGCCGCGTCGATGGCCTACGACGACGCCGCCGGGGCGGTCGTCTTCCTCGGGGACGAGGGGCTCTACTACACCTCGGCCACGGTCCAGCCGTGCTGGACGTGGCCCGGTCGTCCGCTCGTCACGACGGCCAAGCTCGCCCCGTTCGAGGGGATCTCCCCGTTCAACGTGACGCTGTCGGCGAACACGACCGGAGGCGTCGGGCCGTACAACGATAGCTGGGACTTCGGCGACGGGACCCCGAACGCGACCGGGAGCTCGGTGACGCACGAGTTCAGCGGGGTCGCGAACTACACCGTCACCCTCACGGCGAACGACAGTGGCGGACGCATCTCCATCGTCTACCTCTCGGTCGTAGGCTACCAGCACCTTCTCTCGGACCCGACGACGACGACGACGATGGGGGAGGTGGCGTGGCCCGTCCACTTCTACTCGAACGCGACCGGAGGCGTCCCGCCGCTGACGCGGTCGTGGAGCTTCGGCGACGGAGCCACCAGCACGGCGCCGTCGCCGTTGCACACGTACACGATCGCCGGGAACTACACGGCCAAACTGACGATACGGGACTCGAGCGGTATCGCTCAGAACTATTCGTTCCCGATCGTGGCCATCCCACGGCTGGCGGCTGTCCCGTCGGAGTCCCCGCCGCTCGGCCAGACCCCGCTGACGGTCAACTTCACGGCCGGCGACACCGGCGGTCTCGGACCGTACTCGTTCAACTGGAGCTTCGGGGACGGAACGGTCAACGGCACCGTCGCCGACCCGTCGCACGTCTACCCGAACGTCGGGACCTTCAAGGTCGGGCTCGTGGTCAGCGATCGGTTGGGCTACACCGCCCACGCCGCGCTCACGGTCACGGTCACCCAGCCCCTCGTGGCCTCGCCCGCCGCGTCGCCGACGAACGGGCTCGGGCCCCTCGAGGTCACCTTCATCGACGGGTCGACGGGCGGCAGCACCCCGTACGTGGTGTCGTGGAACTACGGCGACGGGACGCCCCTGGGCTCGGGCGTCGTCGTGGACCACCTGTACTCGCTCCCCGGCGTCTACACGGCGGTGGAGTCGGTGACCGACGCCGTCGGCACCGTCGCCCAGCACAACATCGTGATCACGGTGGCCGGGCCGCTCACCTCGACCCTCTCGGACAACGCGTCGCTCGTCGTCGGAACCGGCTCGGTCCAGTTCCAGCTCCATCCGAACGGCGGAGAGGTACCGTACCAGTACTCGTACAGGTTCGGCGACGGCGGGACGTCCTCGGGATCCGCGATCGCGAACCACACCTTCGTGACGATCGGCACGTTCGAGATCCGCGGCACCGTCACCGACGGCCTCCATCAGGCCTCGACCGCGACGGCGAACGTGACGGTGGTGGCTCCGCTCGTCGCGCGGATCTCGGTGAGCCCCCAGACCCTCGTCCTCGGTGGGACGCTCAACCTCACGGCCGGTTCCGGGGGCGGCACCGGGCCCTATGTCTACAGCTGGACCGGGCTCCCGACCGGATGCGTCGGCGCGAGCACGATTGCGATCTCCTGCGTTCCGACCGCCGCGAAGAACTACACGATCTCGGTGACCATCGGCGACCGGTCCCGGCAGAACAGCACCGCCTCGACCTGGGTCCTGGTCACCACGGCCCCGTCGGGAAGCGGCGGCGCCGGCTCCGGATCGGGCTCGTCGGGAGGCTCGCTCCTGTGGCTCGCCCTCGCGATCGTTGCGGCCGCCGTCGTCGTGGGCCTCGTCCTCGTCCTGCGCCGTCGCGGCGCGCCGCCGACGGAGCCGGAGAACCCGGAGGAGCCGGCGGAACCCGCCGAGTGGGCGGAGGAGCCCCCGCCGGCCGACGGCGCGACGCCCGCCGACGAGACGCCCTTGGAAGGGCCCTGACCCGGTCCCGGACCCTACCTCCGATCGGCGGGCATCGGGAGGACGCGCATCGTGCACGGCATCGTCACGCCGCAGTCCCCGCAGTAGAGGCCCTCCTCGGAGACCCAGAGGAACTGGCCGCACCGCTCGCACTTGCGCGGATCGTCGGGATCGTTCCGGCAGACCATCGCTCGTCCCGTCGGTCCCAAGCGGGTCGGACCTATTTCATCGTGGTCCTGGACGACGCGCGGGCCGGCCGCGCTCCCGCCGACGGATAAGGAAAGGAATGGGTTGAAATCCCTCCCGGACGGGAGGGATTTCGCAGAGGGGGGAACGAAGGGACGCCCGTTCAGGCGTTCTTCATCCGGGCGCGCGAGATGAAGCCCTTCTTGTCCAGGAAGTACATGTAGCCGTCCTGGCGGGTGATCTTCTCGGTGCCGACGCGAGCCTTCTTGCCCGACTTGTTCAACTTCGTCGGGGTCTTCCAGAGGTACCCATCCTTGCCCAGGTAGTACAGGTATCCCTTCTCGCGCTTGATCTGCTCCTTGCCGACTTTCTCCGCCATGTGAGGCGACCTCACCGGCGAGAAGGAAAGCCCTCCTATTTGAACCTAAGGTCCGACTTACCTCGAAGAAACACGGATTCCCTGACGATAAACGCGCGTCGGAACGGCCCCGACGCGGTAGGGGATCTCCTCGGCGGACCCGACCGGGAACACCGAGAAATCGGCGTCGCGCCCGACGGCCACACTCCCCGCCACCGCCGTGAGACCGATCGCGTGCGCCGAGTTCACCGTCGCCGCCGTGAGCGCCTCCGCCGGCGTGAGACGGGCTCCGTAGACGGCGTGGGCGAGGACGATCGGCATCGACTCGACCCACGAGTTCGGCGAGAGGTCGCTGCCGAGCGCCACCGCGGCGCCGGCGTCGACCATCGCGCGCCCCCGCCCCTCGAACCGCGCCATCGACGCGAACGGAGTGACCGGGAGCAGGACCGCGGTCACCCCGGCCGCCGCGAGCGCCCGAAGGTCCGCGTCGGTCGCCGCGAGGAGGTGGTCCGCCGAGGTGACGCGGAGCTCGGCGGCCAGTCGCGCTCCTCCCGACCGGACGAACTCGTCGGCGTGGATCTTCGTCCCGAGGCCGAGGTGCCGCGCGGCCCCGAGGAGGCGTCGCGTCTCCGCGACGGAGAAGAACCCCGGCTCGCAGAACGCATCGCAGTACGCCGCGAGATGCCGTGCGGCCACGATGGGCAGGGTGCGACGGACCAGGAGGTCGAGGTAGGCCTTCGATCGGCCGGCGAACTCGGGCGGGAGGGCGTGCGCGCCGAGGAACGTTGGAACGAGCCGCAGCCCGGTCCGGCGCGCGAGCTCGGGGATCAGCCCGAGCAGGCGGAGCTCGCCCGCGTGGGTCAGCGCGTAACCGCTCTTCACCTCGGCCGTCGTCGTGCCGTTCGCGGCCATGCGGCGCAGTCGATCGACGCTCGCGTCGAGGAGCGCGGCGCGCGTCGCCGACCGGGTCGCGCGGACCGTCGAGTACAGTCCGCCGCCGCCGCGGGCGATCTCGGCGTACGAGGCGCCGCGCACCTTGAGGGTCGTCTCGCGATGCCGGCTGCCGGCGAACAGGACGTGGGTGTGCGCGTCGACGAATCCCGGGACCGCGACGCCGCCGTCGGCGTCCCACTCGGTCCCGCCCCGTCGTACCCGGACCTCGCGACGGGCGGACCGGGCCGATCCGACGAAGACGAAGCGTCCGCCGTCGACGGCGAGGGCGGCGTCCGGGATGCGCCCGAGCTCCGACATCGCCGGCCCCGAGCGCGGGACCGTTCCCTTCGAGAGCGTGGCGACTTCCGAGAGCCCGGTGACGAGGAGGTCGGCGCGGATCATGGCTGGCGGATGAGGTGGTCCAGGAGGTCCTTCGCGGCGAGGCTCTCGCCGAAGACCGCCCGGGCCTCGTCGCGGAGCGGGTCGGTCTCCTTGTACCGCGAGGAGAAGTGGGTCAGGAACAGCGTGCCGACCTGCGCCTCGCGGGCGAGGGCCGCGGCCTGCCGGGCCGAGGAGTGGCCCCACTTGTTGGCCTCGGCCTCGAGGTCCTGGGCGGTCGTGGCCTCGTGGACGAGCAGCGTGGCCCGGTCGGCGAGCTTGCGGATCTCCTCCGACGGCGCCGAGTCCCCGGAGTAAACGACGGACCGGCCCGGCCGCGGCGGGCCCATGACGTCCGCCGGGTGGACCACCCGGTCGCCGACGCGGACGGGATCTCCCGCCTCGAGGCGGGCGAAGTCCGCGCCCCGGATCCCGAGCGAGCGGGCGAGGTCCCCGTCGAACCGGCCGCGCTTGGGCCCTTCATCGATCCGGTACGCGAGCGACGGGACGGGGTGGTCCGCCCGGGCCGTCCGCAGGGTGCAGCCGTTCAGCTCGACGGATTGCCCGGGGCCCAGGGCGTGAACCTCGATCGGGAAGCGGAGCGTGAAGTACCCGAGCTTGAGGACGCGGTCGATCATCTCCTTCGTGTCCTCCGGACCGTAGATGTCGAGCGGCTCGGTCCGGTTGTTGAGGCCCATGCTCTGGATGAGCCCCGGCAGGCCGAGGAAGTGGTCCCCGTGGAAGTGGGTCAGGAGGACGCGACGGACCCGCATGAACGAGGCCGAGGACTGGAAGAACTGGCGCTGGGTCCCCTCGCCGCAGTCCAGGAGCAGGAGCTCCTTCTCCGTGTCCAGGGCGATGGCGCTCGCCGACCGCTCCTTCGTGGGCCACGAGCCCGCGGTGCCGAGGAAGGTGAGCCGCATCGGGAGCCCGACCCGTTCCTCCCCTATTAGACCGTCTGCGCGGGCGGTTTCTCGCGAGAAAGCAGTGGTGAAAGCAGAAGTAGGGGCGCGAGTCTGCTCGGGGTGAATGGTCGACTGGGACGCGGTCGAGAAGCTGCGCTCGAAGGGCTGGGACTGGGACCGGATCGCCGCCGATCCCAAGGTCGGGTTCCATGCCGAGGAGGCCGCCGGAGAGCCCGGACGGGCCCTGCGGGCCCTGTACTACCAGCGCCGGTCGAAGGGACAGCGCCGCCCCAGCAAGTCGGAGAACGGAAGCGGGAAGGCCACGGAGACGGACCAGAAGGAGCCGTGGTCCCTCGCCCGGATCGGCTACATCTTGGTCCCGGTGGCCGCGATATGGTTCGTCGCTGCGTACCTCTACCCCTCCCCGGTCGGGACGTACTTCCCCGCGATCCCGTGGATCGGGCTCATCCTGGCCGTCACCGGGTTCGTCCTCGCGTTCGGCCTCCTCCGGACCGACGAGCGCTGGTCGAAGGTGATGCGCACGAGCGTCATCGGAGGCATCGTCATCGGCCTCATCCTCGTCGGGGGGTTGACGCTCGTCGCCGAGATCAACGGCTGCCCGACTCTCCCGCCGATCTCGGGCTCGGAGCCCCAGGGGTGGGAGAAGGCGAACACCGCCGCGTGGACCTCCGGGGGGACGCCCGTCTTCTTCTTCCTCGGATCGGAAGCCTGCCCGTACTGCTCCGCGAGCAGTTGGGCGATGTGGAAGGCGCTCGCCGCGTTCGGTCCCGTCACGGGGATCACCCTCTTCCATTCGAATCCCAACGACAACCCACCGAGCGTTCCGGAGGTCGTGCTGGCCAGCGCGAGCGTGCAGAGCCAGTACGTCTCCTTCAGCGTGCTCGAAGGGACCGACGACAGCACGATCACGATCCCCCCGGCGAGCTCCTGCGTCCAGCAGGCGTACACGAGCGCCTACGACACGGGCGGGAGCATCCCGTTCGTCGTGATCAACGGCCAGTACGTGCACGTCGGTACGCTGGTGGATCCGACCGCGCTCACGAGCTACAGCCCCCAGCAGGTGCAGGGCCAGGTGCTGAACGCGTCGGGACCGGCGTGGGACGCGATCAGCCCGGCGACGTACATGATGGAGGCCTATCTCGTGAAAGCCAACGGGGGGCAACCTGCGAACATCGCCGATAACACGAACGTCGCGCCGCTGCTGGCGCAGATCACGTAGGCGACCGACGATGCGGGCGGAATCGGTCCACCAGCTCCTCCTGATGGGCATCCTCGTCGGGCTCGCGTTCTCGCTCTATGCGGGGTGGGAGACGGCGCACCCGACCCCCGGCGGCTGCAACATCAACTCGTACGTCTCGTGCGGCAAGATCGCCACGAGCGGTCACACCACGACGTTCGGCATCCAGGACTACTTCTACGGCATAGGGGGCTTCGTCGTGCTGCTCCTCCTCGACATCCCGCTATATATGACCTGGAAACGCGAATGGCTCCTCCCTGTGACCCTCCTTTCGGGGCTCGGCGTGGCCCTCTCGATCTACTTCGCGTACCTGGAGCTCGTCGTGATCCAGGGCCTCTGCCTGATCTGTCTAGGCTCGTATCTCTCGAATGTGGTCGTCTTCGCCTGCGCCCTGTACCTGGAGCGCAGCGGCGCCGCCGATCGCAAGGCGGCCCGGGCGGCCGCCGATCCGTCGGCCTAGGCCCTTACGCCTTCGGGTGGTACGTCGCCTTCCGGCGCCGGTCCTCGTCGGCGACGACCGCGTTGGCGTGCGTGATCGTCTTGAGACGGCGCGCGAACTCGTCCAGGTAGTCGCCCCGGACGCCGACGATCATCGCGTCGTCGCTCAGCTGCGTGTAGATGCGCGAGCCGATGCAGCCGACGGAGACCGCGACCGGCGCCCCCTGGTTGAGGGTCGGGACGACGGCGCACATCGGGCGGCCGTTGACGGGCACCGCCTTCGTGGAGGCCTCCATCGCGAGCATCGCCGACTTCGGCTTGGCGAACAGGAGCACGTTCGTCGGGGCCATCGGGAGCGAGCCCAGGGGACCGTAGGCGACGTACTTCGGCGGGGTCGAGTTCCGGGGGATCTTCGCCTCTTCGCCCGGGGCGAGGTAGCCCTCCTTCTGCATCATCCCGACGGTCGCCATGAGGCGCTGGCCGAGCTCGCCCTCGGGGGGGATCCCGAGAACGAAGGCTCCGATCTCGCATGCCTCGTGGCCCGAGATATCGACGTAGAACGACTGCGTCCGTCCCTCGGAGAAGAACGTGCAGACCGACGGCGAGCCGCCCGGGTGCTTCGCGACCCCCGCGGGCGGGTGATCGAGGTAGGAGACCTGGATCGGCGACTCGGCCAGCTCGAGGTCCTTCGTCAGCTGGCCCGCGAGTTCCTTCAGATGCTCCGACACGGTTCGCCCTCCCCGCTTCGACCGCCGTTCGATATACAAGGTTTCTGCCACGCCGGTCGCGACACGTCCCCCCCCCGCCGCGGGCCGGGTCTTGGAGCCGGTTCTCCGTCAGTGCGTCGCCGCGGCACGGGGCGATTTACGGGGGACGGGCCGTTATATACGCGACCTTTCTCGGCGGCCCGGGGACCTCGACAATGGTGGTGTACGACATTGGGTCGGCCATGCTGGCCGTCGCGGCCGGTATTGCGATCGCGGGCGGACTGATCGGAACGGGGCTCGCCCAGTCCGGCATCGGCGCCGCCGGCATGGGGATCATCGCAGAGAAGCCGGAGAAGTTCGGTCAGGTGCTGTTCTTCTTCGTCATTCCGGAAACCCTCTGGATCATCGGATTCGTGCTCGGGATCATCCTGCTCCTCCACATCCTCGGGTAGGGCCCCCGATCCCCGTCCCATGAGTCTCGAGCGCCTGGTCGACGAGATCCGTCTCAAGGCCGAGCAGGAGCTCGCCGAGGAGCACGCGCGCGCCGACGCTCAGGAGAGGGCGATCGCGCTCGAGCGCGACCGGCGGACGAAGCAGGTCCGCGAGGACGGCCAGCGTCTGGCCGACGTCGACGCGAAGCGCGAGCGCGCCCAGAAGCTCGCGGGCGCGAAGCTCCAGGCGCGCAAGGTCGTCTACGAGGCGCGCGAGCGCCGGACGAACGACCAGTTGGGCCAGGTTCGCGAGCTCCTGGCCGAGGTCACCGAGTCCGACGAGTACCCGGCCGTCCTCAAGCGGATGTACGCCGTGGCCGTCGACCAATTGGGCAAGCAGCTCCGCGTGATGGGCCGGAAGGACGACGCGGCCCAGCTGAAATCGATCGCCGGCAGGAGCTTCGACGACACCGTCGTTCCGATCGTCGGCGGCCTCATCGCCGAGACGCCCGACGGCTCGCGCCGCCTGAACCTCTCCTTCGACGAGCTCCTGCGGCTCCGCGAGGACGCGGTCCGATCGCTCCTGGCCGCGTAGGGAGCCCCAAATGGCCGGCTCTCCCTACGCGAGCTCGCTCGGCCGCCTCCAGTCCCAGTTCACCTCGTTCCTTCAGAAGGACGCCTACCCGCCCCTCGCGAACGCGAAGGATGTGGCCGAGGTGACGAAGATCCTGGAGGCGACGCCGTACGGCCCGGAGATCCTCCAGATGGCGGCGTCGTACAAGGGGGCCCCGCTCCTCGAGATGGCCATCAACCGGACCCTCGTCCGGCGCAATCGCCAGGCGCTCGATTCGGCCCCGTTCGCGGGCAAGGCCCTCATCGGCTCCTACCTTCGGCGATGGGACATCCAGAACATCGGGATCGTCCTATCGGCCAAGGCGCAGGGCCGCGCGCTCCAGGAGGCCGAATCCCAACTGGTCTCGAGCCGGGATATTCCCGCGGGGATGTTCGCGGGCACGATGACGCTGGATGACTTCCGGCTCCTGCTCCAGCAGCCGAGCCTCGAGGCGTCCGTCCAGGCGCTCGTGCGGTTCGGCTACGGCGCGACGCTCCTCCCGCTCCTGGACACGTACGAGCGGACGAAGGACATCTTCCCGCTCCTCCAGGCGCTCGACCGGGACTACTACATCGGTCTCCTCGAGTCGTCGAAGTACTTCCAGGGCGACGAGTGGGTCATCCGCCAGTTCCTGCGGAGCGAGCTCGACGTCCGGAACCTCCTCCTCCTCCTCAAGGGGAAGGACGCCGAGCTGCCGTTCGAGATCGTGAGCTCGCGCTTCCTGGAGGGCGGGGACCTTTCGCGCAGCGCGGCGGAGGACCTCTACTCGGCGCGGACCGTTCCCGAGCTCGCGACGGCCCTCGAGGGCCGCTTCCCCACGGTCGCGCAGGGCGCCTCGGCCTACGCCGACAACCGGAGCCTTACCGGCTACGAGATCGCGGTCTCCCACGACCGCGCGGTCCGGGAGCTGAAGCGCCTGCGCTCGTACCCGCTCTCGATCTGCGTCATCTTCACCTACCTCCTGCTCGCCGAGCTCGAGCGGACCGATCTCCGGCGGATCATCTACGGCCGCCTCTACGGCGTCGCGCCGGCCACGCTCGAAGCGCTGCTCGTCGTGCCCCGTCTTTAGACGGCCCCCACCCGACCGACCGGGGGGGCGTCGGCGCCCCTCGACAGGAGGCCCGTCGGGCCGGGGCCCCCGAACGCGTACCTACGCCGCGGGGACGGGGGGGGTCGGAGGGATTTCCGAGCGGTGGGGGAGGGTGTGCTGGCGGCGCGACCCGAACGCGTGGAACGCCTTGCCGTTCCCGGAGAAGTACTTCGAGAAGTTCTCGACAAAGATCAGCCGCGCCCCCTGGATCCCCGGTTCGAAGACGCCGAGGATGATGTTGAACAGCTCGATGACGACGACGACGACGATCCCCGCGATGAGGCCGCCGGGGAACCAGAGGGGCGCGAGCAGTCCCTCCACGTGGAAGGCGACGACGGTGAGCACGACGGAGGCGAGGAGGATCCCGACCAGGCGCGTGTAGGAGAGGATGTGGCTCACGATCTCGATGAGCCCCAAGAGCGCCATCCCGCCCTCGCCGATCACGAGGGCCGCGAACCCTACCACGAGAAGGGCGACCAAAGTGGCGTCGAGCGGGGTGGCCGCCGCCCAGGCGGCGATCCCGCCGGCCGGGATCCCCGGTACCTGGTGGCGGATCGTCCGAAGTCCGATGATGGCGACGCCCCAGGCGAACGCGATCCCCCCGAGCTTCCCGATGGCGCCGCGGATATGGTGGTGGAAGTACTCCTTCAGCGCGCCCAGGAAGAATCCGAACGAGACCATGCCCAAGCCGATGAACCCGGCGATCAGCAGGAGGGCGGCCGCCCCGCTCGGCGAGACGGGGTCGGTGTACGGGATCGGCAGGATGTGAGCACCGAAGAACGAGTTGAACACGATCCCAGCGACGATGGCGGCGATGCAGCCGGGGATGAGGGCGTAGGCGAGGCTCCGCATCGCCCAGGTCCCCATGATCATCCTCGGGATGCCCTTGAGCCACTTCGGGAGGTACCGAGCCCCGGGGAACCCCTGCGTCATCCAGACGCTGATCAGGAGGATCACGAGGCCGTAGCCCCAGTCGCCGAGCATGAAGCCGAAGAAGATCGGGAAGACGATCGCGAAGATCCAGGTCGGGTCCCACTCGGTGGCCTGCGGGAGGGAGTAGAACTTGATGAAGAACTCGAACCACCGGATCCCCGGTGGGTTGTCCATGAGCGTCGGGGGCTCCTCGGTCGTCGGGATCTCGTAGAGATGGATCCGGCCCTGGGTCACGCGGGTGACCTCGCTCTCCAGGCGGGCCCGATCGCGGACCGGGACCCATCCTTCGAGCGCGAAGGTGCGCCTCCCGGCCCCGAACTTCGTGTAGACCTCGAGCTTGCGGTTCTCGATCGCGAGCGCCTCCTCGAGCAGGAGCACCGTGGGATACCATTGCCGGGAGAGCTCGGTGAGCCGGGAGCGGATCTCGGCGAGCCGCTTCTCGATCTGGCCGCGCTGACCGGTGAGGAGGGGCAACGCCTCGTCGCGCGTGCCGGTGAGCCGAGGTGCCGTCGTGAGCGTGATCTGGCGCGTCTGGGCCGAGCGGCCGACGGTGTCCGCCTCGGCCGTCGGGACCGCGGCGAGGAACGTGACCCTGTCCCCGACGGATCCGATGAGGAGGTGGGTATCGCCGGGCAGCTCGGCGCGGAACTCCTCGAACGCCTCGGCCTTCCCCTCCCCGAAGAAGGAGACGATGTGTCCGCCGTGCAGGTACTCGAGCCGGTCGATGTAGTACGGGTGCTTCGTGAGGAGGTCGATCTCGTCGGTGAGCGCCTTCCGATCGGTGAGCAGCCGGTCCTCCTCGCGCTTCAGGGACCCGACCTCGTCGTCGATCGGGACGGTCTTCGCGACGGCGAGGAGCTCCTCGAGGTCGGCGAAGCTTCGCCGGGACCCGTCGGGGACCGACGGGAGCGCGGTCTTGAGGCCCCGGTACCGGATCAGCAGGTCCGCGACCGTTCGCTGGAGATCGCTGCCGCGTTCGGGGTCGAGGTGTTCCAAGGCGCCCTTGCTGATGGTCTCGATCTGCGCGACGTTGAGGTCGTGCAGGGTCGTCAGGAGGGCCTCGCGGTCGTCCTTGAGACCGATGAGGCCGATCTTGACCATCTTCTGCGGGCGCAGGAAGGACACGTTACTTCCCCGGTGGTTGCGGCCAGAACTCGCTCAGCACGGTCGAGATGAGCTTCGCGCGCAGCGCGGCGAGCGTCTTCGCGGCCTCGCCGCCGATCTTCGCCGCGTCCTTCTTCCCCAGGGCCACGATCCCTTCGGCCTCGGCCTGGGCGGCGGTCCGGGCCTCCTGCAGGGTCCCCTCGCGGAGTCGGTCGGCCTCCGCCCTCGCCTGGACGACCGCGGTCTCGGCGGCCTCGCGGGCCTTGGCGATGCGGGCCTGCGTCGCCTCCCGGGCCTGCGCGAGGCGCGCCTCGAACTCCTGTTCGACGGTCTTGAGATGCTTCAGGGCCTCGACCGAGGCCGTCGGAGTGGCTCCCTCTTGGTGCGCCATAGTTACAGAACTCCCATCTTGATCAGAATGAAGAGCACGATGACAACGACGGCGAGCCGTCCGAGGAAGAGGAGGCGGATGGCCCACGCGAACCGACGCTGGGCGTCATTATGCGGTGGCCCCATCGGCTCCCTCGGCCTCCATCTTGCGCTTGACGGTCTTCAGCATGCTAAAGGCGTCCCGCTCGAGCTCGTCGAATCGGAACTTGATGTACCGGACCGTACCCTGGAGGCGCGGGATGAGGACGTTCTCGATCGCGCTCGCCCGGCGCTTGGTCTTCTCGATCTCGTGGAGAAGGCGCCGCAGCGCGTTCTCCTTCTCGGCGATGTCGAGGATGACCCGGTAGATGCCCTGGAAGTGCCGGATCGATTCGTTGATCGACGTCGGCAGGTCCAGGAGCGCAGCGCTCGCGACCGGGGCGTAGGTGCCGGCGTCGACGCGTGGGGTCTTGACGCCCATGACGTTCTTCGTAGCGACCTTGACGGGCGCGAGGTCGGGGAGGAGCATCGAGATGTTCTCGAGGCGCGTCGGGCCCTCCATCATCTCGGCGAGCCGGATCGTCTCGTAGCCGCGGGCGATCTTCTTCTGGAGGTCGCCGCGCAGCGCCATCGCCTCCTTCGAGATCGCGAAGAACTCGACGATGAGCGCCGATCGCTTCAGCTTGAGCAGGTTGAGACCCTTCTTCGCGAGGACGATCCGGCGGCGGGTCCGCAGGAGCTCCAATCGCGTCGGTCGGACCGTCTCCTGCGCCATCTCGCCTCTCGGTCGACCGGTCGGATCAGGCCGTCCCTTCCGGCTTCGTCGGGCGGTACTTCGCGATCATCTCGGGCTTGATCCGCTTGAGCTCGGATTCGGGTAGATCGGCGAGGATCTTCCAGGCGATCGCGAGGCTCTCGTCGATCGAGCGGTCCTCGTCGGGGCGCTGGTTCACGAACTCGTTCTCGAACCGCTCGGCGATCTTGAGGTAGATCCGGTCCGTGGCGCTCAACGCCTCCTCTCCGACGATGGCCGAGAGCGCCCGCTGGTCCTTCCCCTGGGCATAGCTCGCGTAGAGCTGGTCGGCGACGCCGCGGTGGTCCTCGCGCGTCCGGCCCTTGCCGATACCCTGGTTCATCAATCGGGAGAGCGACGTGAGCACGTCGATGGGCGGGTAGACGCCGCGCCGTTGCAGGTCGCGGCTGGCGACGATCTGGCCCTCGGTGATGTACCCCGTGAGGTCGGGGATGGGGTGCGTGATGTCGTCGGCGGGCATCGTCAGGATCGGCAGCTGGGTGATCGATCCCTTCCTCCCGTGGATCTTGCCCGCGCGCTCGTAGAGCGTGGCAAGGTCGGTGTAGAGGTACCCCGGATAGCCGCGGCGCCCTGGGACCTCTTCCCGCGCGCTCGCGATCTCGCGGAGCGCCTCGCAGTAGTTCGTCATGTCCGTCAGGACGACGAGGATGTGCATGTCGCGCTCGTACGCGAGGAACTCGGCGGTCGTGAGCGCCATGCGCGGCGTGATGACCCGCTCCATCGACGGGTCGGAGGAGAGGTTCAGGAACACGACGGTCCGTTCGAGGGCGCCGGTCGTCTCGAACTCGCGGAGGAAGAAGTTCGCCTCCTCGCTCGTGATCCCCATCGCGGCGAAGACGACCGCGAAGTTCTCCGTTGAATCGCGCAGCTTGGCCTGGCGCACGATCTGGGCCGCGATCTGGTTGTGCGGGAGACCCGCGCCGGAGAAGATCGGGAGCTTCTGGCCCCGGACCAGCGTGTTCATCACGTCGATGTTCGAGAGCCCCGTCTGGATGAACTCGCTCGGCTCCTCGCGCGAGTACGGGTTCATCGCGTTCCCGACGATCTCGAGCTGCTGGTCGGAGACGATCTTCGGTCCGCCGTCCCGCGGCTCGCCCAGGCCGGTGAAGACCCGTCCCAGCATCTCGTCGGAGACGGGGAGCTTGGCGACCTCACCGAGGAACTTGACGGACGTCTCCGTGAGGTTCATTCCCATCGTCGGCCCGAAGACCTGCACGATGGCGAGCCCCTTCCGCGAGTCCAGCACCTGGCCCTGGCGGCGCGTACCGTCCGGAAGGGAGATCTCGACCATCTCGCCGTAGGCGGCGGTCGCGACCTCGCGAACGAACAGCAGCGGGCCCGAGACGCGGTCGATCGTCCGATAGTCGACGGGCACGTTCGATTCGGGCGCGCTCTTCGACGACTTTGCGGCCATTTACGCCCCTCCCAATCCGGCGATGGCCTGCCCCATCTCGAGCTCGAGGCCGTCGAACGCGTTCTGCAGGTCCTTCTCCGGGATCCACTTCATGCGCGAGAGCTTCTGGCGGACGGGGAGCTTCTGGATCTCCGAGAGGGGGGTCCCCTTCCCGATGGCGTCCTGCTCCTGGTCGCCGAAGGTGAGGATCGCCCGGAGCATCCGGTACTGCTTGGCGATCGAGGTGTACGTGTCGACTTCGTCGTAGGCCGACTGCTGGAGGTAGTCCTCGCGGAGCATGCGCGCGACATCGAGGACGCATTTCTCCCGCTCGGGGAGCGCGTCGACGCCGACCAATTGCACGATCTCCTGGAGCTCCGACTCCTGCTGGAGGACCTGGAGCGCCTTCTGGCGGAGCTGGACCCAGTCCTTCGAGATCTGAGCGCGATACCAGGGTTCCAGATCTCCGACGTAGAGTGAGTAGCTCTGGAGCCAGTTGATCGAGGGGAAGTGACGGCGCGAAGCGAGCGCGGCGTCGAGGGCCCAGAAGACACGCGTCACACGGAGCGTGTTCTGGGAGACGGGTTCGGAGAAGTCCCCGCCGGGAGGCGATACGGCACCGACGACGGTGACGGAGCCCGGGCGGCTCTCGGGCGACAGGGTGATGACGCGTCCGGCCCGCTCGTAGAACTCGGCGACGCGTCGACCGAGGTAGGCGGGATAGCCTTCCTCGCCGGGCATCTCCTCGAGGCGGCCGGAGATCTCCCGCATCGCCTCGGCCCATCGAGAGGTCGAGTCGGCCATGAGCGCGACGTCGTAGCCCATATCCCGATAGTACTCGGCGATCGTGATGCCGGTGTAGACGCTCGCCTCGCGCGCTGCGACCGGCATGTTGGAGGTGTTCGCGATGAGGATCGTCCGCTCCATGAGCGGTCGCCCGGATTTCGGATCCAGAAGGTTCGGGAAGGTCGCCAGGACCTCCGTCATCTCGTTGCCGCGTTCGCCGCAACCAACGTAGACGACGACGTCGGAGTCGGCCCATTTGGCGAGCTGTTGCTGGGTGACCGTATTGTGGAGAAGGAGTCCGCCGAATCCACCGACGAAGTTGGCCCCGTACTCGGGGACCGAGAAGTCGTAGACATCGAACGGGCCGTCGCGCTCAAGGACGACCTCCGCGATCTCGTCGCAGAAGAGGGACTCCATCAGGTTCGAGGTCCGGAGCGCCGTGACCGCTGGCCCGTTGGCAATGGCGCGATCTCGGAGCGGGGCCATGAACCGCTGGAACGTGGAGGTGGCCATCCGCTCCCCGTTCCCGATGTAATTGTGGATCTCGATTCCTTCGTCGAGGAGATCCGAGTACCGGAAATGGGACCGGTAGATCATCTCGATCCAGCCCGGGGCGAGCGGCACGACTTCGGTGGAGGTGTACGTCCTGCGCGTTGCCGCGAGATATTCCCCGATCTTCGTGAGCTTGGGATGGTCGTTCCCCAGCAGCTGGGCGAGACGCTGAAGATTGGGGACGGTCCGAACGTAGACGCGGTAGTACTCGGTGCCATCGACCCAACGGCGAGCCATCGTCGAGGTGATCCCGAACCGAGAGAGGGCGTAGACGAGTTCGGTCTGGAGGCCCCGGCTCGCGGTGCACCACTCGACGGAGCCGCGGGAGATCCCTCCGTCGCCGAGGTAGTAGCCCCTCAGGAATGCCGCGAGGGTGCCATTGGTCGAGGATAGCACGGACGCAGGGATCCGCTTGGTTCCGGCGAGTCCGCCCGTACCCAGGATGTCGAGCAGGCGAGCCAGCGAGACGGAGCCCAGCAGTACGTTGGGCGTCTTGCCGGTCTGGCGTTCGATCCGACCCTCGAGGTCAAACAGTCGGAGGGCGAGAGCCTTGAAGCGCTCGAGTAGAGCCTCGTCGGAGTTCGTGAAGACCACGGTGCCGAGCCCGCGGACGTATCCTTCCGCGACGAACAGTCCTAGGAACTCGGCGAGGTCGGGGGACATCCTCTCGGGAATCCGGATGACCTTTCCGCGGCGCTGGAGCTTGGGAAGCTCGATGTGGAGCGGTTGATCGCGCGACGGCGCCGGAAGCCGACGGACCGATGCAACGTAATCGCCCGGCTTGAGATCGCACGCGCGGGTCTCACGGAGCGCGCCCTCCGGGCCGATGGTGAAAAGGCGGTGCACCGGGGTGATCCGGACGGTTCGACCGGATCGTGTCCGGATTCGGACTAGCGAGTCGGACTTTCCGTGGTAGAGGGTCCGGGTTCGGCTCTTGACGAGTCGGTCGTTGACGAGCGAATACAGCTCAATCGGTTCGGACAACCGGACCCACTCGTCGGAGCCGTCGACGGTGACTTCGCCGGTGGTGCGGGCCGACTCGTAGATCTCCTGGATGGGCCGGACGACGCCCGATCCTAGGAGAACGGGCGTCTCGGCCGCCGCGCACTTGCCCGAGCCGAAGGGTCCTGGGATGCACGCCGTTCCGCCTTTCGCGATCGGGAAGAACGAATCGATGACCCGCTGCCCGGTGAGGAGCGGAATGCCGGGCGGGAGTTTCTGCTGGACCGGGCGCGGGATCCGGACGACCCACTTCTGCGAGAGGAAGAGCGGAACCTTGCCCGAGGCGGTCTTGAGCTGGGCCACGGGCTGACGGATCGTGTACGATCCGCTCGCGATAGAATCCAGCGTTCCCTCGAGCCCCGGCGGGACCATGATCTTGTGGAGAATGAGCGGGGTCTCCTGGACGGTCCCGAGGATCGCCCCGGAGGAGACCTTGTCGCCGGCCTTCGCGGTCGCGGTGAAGTCCCAGACCTTCGACTCGTCGAGGGGGGGCGCGACGAACCCGCGGGTGATGAAGTCGCCCAGGTTCTTCTTCAGGACGTCGAGCGGGCGCTGGACGCCGTCGTAGATCGACTTCAGGAGCCCCGGACCGAGCTCGACGGAGAGCGCCTGGCCCGTGTTCTCGACGGGGTCCCCCGGTCGAACGCCGGTCGTATCTTCGTAGACCTGAACAGTGGCCGTCTGTCCGACGAGCCGGATGACCTCGCCGACGAGACCGAGATCGCCGACGCGCACGACGTCGAACATCTTCGCGCCCTCGAGGCCTTCGGCGATGACGACCGGACCGCTGACTCTCGCAATGACTCCCATGGAACTTCTCCTACCCCGGTACGGCCAGGGACACGCCGAGCACGCGTTTCGCCAGGACGCTCAGGCTCTCGATCTCGTACTCGCCGCTCGGGGGCGGCACGAAGACCACGAGCGGACGGAGGGAAGCCTCCGCGTGCTGTCGCTGGCTCTCCGAAAGCGCTTTCGCGACCGACTGGCTCGCGATCACGAGGCTGAACTGGTCCGACTCGACGATGCGACGGAACTCGGCCGCAGCTGTGGCCGGCGTGACCTCGAGGACGTCCTTGAACCCAATCAGTCGGAATCCGATGGCGAGCTCCCGCTCGCCCAGCACGACAGTCCGACCGGAGTCGACGCCACTATCGGGCACGGCGACCCCGGCGGGGAGTTCTCGTATTTAACGATTGACAGGGCGGGCGTGTCGAAGTGGCGCACGGCGACCGTGGCGAGACGCTTTTCGCGCGCTCAACCGGCGCAGCGGCCGCGAACTCGGGCGACGGCGGGAAGCCGGGCCGCGTTACTTGTACGTCGAGTGGTGGACGTGGCCTTCGTCGTCGGTGATCACGATGCATTCCCCTTCGCACTCGAAGAGGCAGGCTTCGCAGACGATGCACTCGGGGCCGTTGACGGCGAGGGACTTCTCGCCACGGAACTGGAACTTCGCCGCCACGCCCGGATCGTCGGTCACGTCCGGGAACTGGTCGCGCGGTTTCAGCTCGAAGACGTTGACGGGGCAGACATCGCGGCAGTGGGCGCAACCGGTGCACTTCGGGAGATCGATCTCGACCTGGACCATCTCGGTTCCCCGCTGGTCGTTTCCACTCGGATTACGTATATAGGCTTTGACCCCGAGCGCACATCGCGGGGTCGTCGCGTGCGTAAAATCGCCTGCGGGCGAAGAGTTCGACGGCGCTTAGAACGTCGCCGCGATACGGTAGCGGGGCGGCCTTGGGAGTGGTACTACTGGGCACGAGCGGCTGGGACTATCCCGAGTGGGTAGGCCCGGTGTACCCCACGCGCGGGAAGTTCGATCGCCTCCGGTACTACTCGGATATTTTCCCGATCGTCGAGGTGAACTCGACGTTCTACCGCCTGCCGCCCGTCTCCGTCGCCCAGTCGTGGGCCGAGCGGACCCCCTCCCGGTTCCGGTTCACCGCGAAGTTCCCGCAATCGATCACGCACGAGCGCCGGCTCGTCGGCGCCGACGAGGAGCTGCACCGGTTCCTCCAGGTCGTACGGCCCCTGCAGGAATCGGGCAAGTTGATGGCCGCACTGTTGCAGCTGCCGCCGTCGCTCCCGTTCGAGCCGGCGACGATCCGGGGCTTCTACGAGACGATCCCGCCCGACCTGCCGGTCGCCGTCGAGTTCCGGGAACCGTCCTGGCTTTCACCGGAATCGTTCGGCCTTCTCAAGGAGTTCAAGTTCGCGTACGTCGTCGTGGACGAGCCGCTGCTCCCCGTCCGCCTCGAGCGGACCGGGCCGTTCGTCTACGTGCGCTGGCACGGCCACGGTCGGTCGATCTGGTACGATTACACCTACTCGCACGACGAGCTCGCCGCGTGGGTCCCTAGGGTGCGCGAGCTCGCCGAGGGCGACACCCCGGTCCTCGGGTTCTTCAACAACCACTTCCGCGGCGACGCGCCGGCGAACTGCCGGACGATCTCGGAGATGCTCGGCCTTCCGCCTCCGCCGTGGAGCGTCCGCCTGGACCGGTGACGGCCGGCCGTCGCGTCAGTACTGCAGCAGCAGCGTCCGGCAATCGCGGCATCGGAAGCCGGGGATGTAGACCATCGAGAAGGAGTTCGGCTTCGCGAGCTCCTCGCCGCCGAAGGCGAGCCGGGTCCGCTCGAGGAACCATTTCGAACCGCCGATGAAGCTCTCGGAGCCGAGGAACCCCGGCGACATGGGCTTCTGGCAGTTCGGGCAATTGGGCATCCCAGAACCTCATCGGCATCAGGCCGAGGAAGCGCGATAAAGATTCCGTAGCGGCGGCCGGAGCGGCCGATGCGTGCGAACCCGGCGGCCGGGAAACGGCCTTCTCCGACCCGTTTCGCCCCCTCCCTTCGGCCGCTTAAGTTCGGGTTCGGCCCTGGAACGGCCGGTGCTCATGGCGGCCGCTCCATCGCTCGCGATCCCGACGGTCCGCTCCGTGCCGTCGGTCGTTCCGACGCCGTCGCTCCCTCCAGCCTCCCCCTCCGTCCGGCGCCCGCGGTCCCGGTCGGTCCCGGCGCCGGGCCCGCTCTTCCCCGAGACGCCCGCCCTGTTCCCGTGGATGGCGCGGCGATTCGCCCCGGGCGAGGCGACGCTCTGGATCGGGCCCACCCGGGCGACGGAGTCGCTCCTCGAGATCCTCTACGCGGGGTGCGTGGCCGCCGGGGGCCGCATCTCGCTCCTCGAAGGCGCGAACCGGTTCCACCCGTACCGGATCGGCGAGCGGGCCCGGTCCTTCGGCCTCGATCCGGGAGAGGCCCTCGACCGGATCCGCCTCGCTCGAGCGTTCACCGCCTACCAGATGGTCGCGCTCGTCGACGGGTGGGCCCGCGAGGTCCGGCGATCGCGCCCGACGTTCCTCATCGCCCACGAGATCCCCTCGCTGTTCTTCGAGTCCGAGTTCCCGCCCGAGGAGCGCGCGCCCCTGCTCGCCCACGTGGCGCGCACGCTCGCCGGGCTCGCCCGGTCGACGCGCCTCCCGATGCTCATCACCAGCGCGACCGGCTTCGAGGGGTTCCCGGGGCTCCGCGAGGCAGGCCCTACGCTCTTCGATCTGGTGCGCCTCACGCTCGAGCCCGGGGGCTTGGCCCTCGAGGCGTACCGGGAGGCGACGCGGCTCGCCCTGGTCCATCGACCCGACGGCCAGCGCGGCCTGGAGGAGTTCGTCGGCGCGATCGCCGGGGAGGTGACCGCGTGGGACGGACGGTACCGACGTACCGACAGGCGCTCGAGGAGCGGCTGAAGCGCTGGGAGGAGTTCGGTCGTCTCCTGACGACGCCCGAGGAACGGGCGGCGTTCGATACGATCCGCACCGGGGCGCGCCGCTACGTCGCGCAGGCGACGTACGTGGGCAGCCCCGACCTCCTGGAGTCGCTCCTCCTCTCGGTCCTCCTCGATCTCGCCCGGCGCGTGGGACCGCTCCCCGACCCGCCCCGCACCCCGGCGACGTCGCCCCGGACGGAGTAGCCGTCCAACGGCCCGCGGGGTCACGATGGGGACCGGCTGGCTCCTCGACGTCACCGACGACCGGGACGGCGCGGGCGTCCTCCTCTGGCTCAAGGACGAGGCGACCCGGCGGGTCACGCCCCGTCGCGTCGCGTTCCGACCCCCGTTCCTCGTGGCCGGCCCGTCCGGCGCGCTCGACCGCGCCCGAACGACGATCGCCGCCCGGGACGACGTCGCCGAGGTCGTCGTGCGGACCGAGCGCCCGTCGCTGTTCGACCGGCGGCCGCGCCGCGTCCTCGCGGTGACCGCACGGCGCAACCCGATGCGCCGACGGCTCGCCGAGAGCGTCGACGCGCTCGGCGGGTACCATGATTTCACGCTCTACGACGTCGACCTGGGCGCGCCGCAGCTGTTCCACCTGCTCCACGGGCTCTACCCGTTCGCGCCCGTCGTCTGGGACGACGCCTCGGTCCGGACGACGCTACCGGCCGAGGCGATCGACTACCCGAAGGTCCCGCTGGTGGGGTCGGTCCTCGAGGTCCGGCTCTCGGGCCACCGTCGGGGCCGCGTCGTGCCGAAGGAGGGGACGATCGCCGCGATCCGGCTCGGTGACACGCTCGTCGAGGGCGACGAACGGGACGTCCTCCCGGAGTTCCACAAGGAGCTCCTCCGCCAGGACCCCGACGTGCTGTTCACCGACGGCGGGGACGCGTTCGACCTGCCGTGGCTCTCCCGGCGGGCGACGGCCCTGGGGCTGCCGACGGACGCGTTCTACCTGGGCCGCCTCCCGACGCCGATCGCGCCGACGCGGCCGGCCCGCTCGTTCGAGTCGTACGGCCGCATCCTCCACCGCGACGCGTCGTTCCTCCTGCCGGGGCGCTTTCACATCGACCGGGGGAACTCGTTCCTCTACGGCGACGCGGCGATCGACGGGCTCGTCGACGCCGCGCGGCTCTCCCGCCTCTCGCTCCAGACCGTCGTCCGCCAGTCGCCGGGAACGTGCTTCACGGCGATGGAGATGGCGCACGCCCTGGCGCAGGGCGTGCACGTCCCGTTCAAGAAGAACCGGCCGGAGGAGTTCAAGAGCGGCCGGGCCCTCGTCGCGGCGGACCGGGGCGGGGTGATCTTCCTCCCGCCCGTCGGGGTCCACGACTTCGTCGACGAGTTCGACTTCGCGAGCCTCTACCCGCACATCATGGTGCGGAACAACCTCTCGACGGAGACGCTCGACTGCCCGTGCTGTCCCGAGAGCCCGATCGTCGCCCCGGGGCTGGGCTACCGGTCGTGCACGCGCCGCGTCGGTCTCATCCCGCGGACCCTGGCCCCGCTCCTCCAGCGACGGCTCGCGTACAAGGCCCGGCTCAAGGACCCGACCCTCGACCCCGAGGTGCGCGAGCGTTTGAGCCGGCGCGTCAAGATGCTCAAATGGATCCTCGTGACCGCCTTCGGCTACCAGGGGTACCGGAACGCCCGGTTCGGCCGGATCGAGTGCCACGAGGCGATCAACGCCTACGCGCGCGCCCTCATCGCCCGGCTCGTTCCGGCCGCCGAGGCGGAGGGGTACAAGGCGCTCCACGGGCTCGTCGACTCGCTCTGGCTCACGCCCGTCGACCGGACCCGCGCGATCGATCCCGACCGGTTCGCCGAGCGGATGAGCCGGACGTTCGACCTCCCGCTCGCGTACGAGGGACGGTACCGATGGATCGTCTTCCTCCCCGCCGTCACCCACGGCTTGGGCGTGCCCAACCGGTACTACGGCCTCTACGAGAGCGGCGAGTTCAAGCTCCGCGGGATCGGCTCGCGCCGCCACGACACCCCGACGGTCTTCCGGCGCTTCGAGGGCGAGGTCCTGGACGTCCTCGCCAGGGCCCGCGACGCCGACGGGGTGCGCCGGTCGATCCCGAGGATCCTCGCGCGCGCCGACCTGTTCGCCCGGCAGCTCCGCGAGGGGGCGTGGCCGCGCGAGGAGCTCTTGGTCACGCACCGGCTCGCCCAGCCGACCAGCGACTACGTCGTCTTCACCGAGTCCGTCGCGGCGCTCCGCCAGCTCGCCCGGCTGGGGGCCGAGCGGGACCCGGGGGAATCGGTCCGCTTCCTCGTCCGGGACCGTCGCTCCCGATCGTACCGGGACCGGGTCACCGTCGCCGAGGCGCTCGAAGGGAACGAGCCGTACGACGCCGACGCCTACCTGGACGGCCTGGCCCGGAGCGCCGAGACGCTCCTCGCCCCCCTCGGCATCACGCGCGCGGCGCTCCTCGCCCGGTGGTCCGTCGCGGCGACGAAACCCCGGGACCGGTACCGCTCCCCGGAGTCCGTCGTCCAGCATCGCTTCCCATCGGAAGAAGCGTCGCTCATGGAACCGCTATAGCGGCCGCTGGCTCTGGCACGGTCGTGGCCTCTCGGGTTCGGCGCACCAAGGGGGCCGTCGACCGGAGCCTTCGGGACGAGCGGCCCCTCTCGGAACGCCTCGCCGAGATCCGCAAGATCGCCGCGGAAGGGACCGACGCTGACCCGGAGCTCCTGCTCCGGATCCTGGCCGATGCCGAGCCGACGCTGCGCCAGGCCGCGGCGTGGGGGTTGGGCGCGCTCAAGGAGGTCCGGGCCCGGGCCGCGCTCGAGGCCTCGCTCAACGACCCGGCCCCCGGGGTCCGCGCCGCCGCCGCGCAGGCGCTCGGCCTCATCGGGCGCCCGGAGAGCCGCGAGCCCCTCGAGCGGGCGCTCGAGGACGGCCACGCCGGGGTCCGGAGCCTGGCGGCCTGGGCCCTCTGGACCGTCGGCGACGAACGGAGCCTCCCGCTCCTCCTGAAGCACCGCCGCGACATCGATCCCACCGTCCGTCTCTGGATCTCGGCGGTCCTGGGACGGATCGGGGGCCCGATGGCGTTCGCTGCGCTCCTGGACCTGATCACGGACGCGAACGACCGCGTGCGACGGCAGGCGGTCCTGAGCGCCGGCCGGTTCGACAACGAGGGGGTCGCCGAGCTGGTGCGCCCGTTCCTCACCGACCCCGCCCGGCGCGTCCGCATCGCGGCCGCCGTCGTCCTGGGTCGGAAGCGTGACCTCGCGTCGGTCGACATTCTGATCGAGCGCCTGCGCGTCGACGAGCCGTGGGTCCGGCCGTCGCTCCTGATCGCGCTCGGGCGGATCGGCGATCCGCGCGCCGCCGCGGCCGTCATCCCCTCCGTCAACGACGGGGCCGCGTGGATGCGGGTCTGCGCGATCCGGGCCCTGGCCGAGATGCACGCGCCCGGGGCGGCGGAGGTCATTCGCCCCCACCTGAGCGACCCGGCGTGGTCGGTGCGCGGGGCCACGGCCGAGATGCTCGGGCTCGTCGGGGACGGGAGCGATCTGGGGCGTCTTAGGGAGTGTCTCGAGGACCCGCACCCATGGCCGCGGCGCGGCGCGATCTACGCGCTGGCGCTGCTCGATCTCACCGAGGCCGCGCCGCGCATCCGCGAGGAGCTCCGCCACCCGACGCCCGAGGTCCGGCTCGCCGCCATTTGGGCGCTCGGCCGGCTCCGTGACGACGGGGCGCGCGAGGCGCTCGTCACGATGCTCCGCCAGCTGCACCCCGCCGGCATCGGCGGCGAGACCTTCGCCGAGAGCGACTCGATCCGGCTCATCAGCGACGCTCCGTCGCGCCTCTTCGACACGACGATCCAGGCCATCGGCCGCCTGCGCACCGGCGACAGCGACATCCTGGTCGCTCGCGCCCTCACCGAGAGCCGCTCGGCGCTCGACGAGGACGAGCTGGAGCGGCTCGCCCGCCTTCCCGGGTTCGAGGTGCCTCCCGGCACGACCCCCCCGACGCTCGGTCAACTCTTCGAGGCGGCATGGCCGGCCGTGTCGGATGAGGACGAGCTCGGATGCTGAGGCCGGTCCGTCGCGCCGATTCGGCCCAGATGGCCGAGCTCGTAGAGAAGTACTTCCCCGAGGACAACGCCCTCCTCGTCTGGCGGTCCGGCGCGTTCGAGGCGATCATGGGCCGCGTCTTCCGCCCCCACATCCGGTTCGTCCTCTGGCTCCTCGAGCTGCTGCGCCGTCCGATCGTGAAGGTCTTTGCGCTCGAGGCCGACGGACGCATGGTCGGGGCCGCCGTCCTCTCCTTTCCGGAGCGGGCCGGGTACATCTCGAGCGTCGTCGTGGACGCGCCGTACCGGGGGCGGGGCTACGCGACGAAGATCGTCCTCGCCGCCGAGGCGTCGGCTCGCCACTTCGGAAAGTCCTACGCCGTCCTCGATGTGCTCCGGAGCAATACGACCGCCAAGGCGCTCTATGTGAAGCTCGGGTACCGGCTCCTGCACGAGCTCACCTATCGCTCCCGGGACCACGAGGGACCGGCGCCTCCGCCGTCGGCGCTCCCCGCCGGGATCCGTCCGTTCCTGGCCAAGGACGCGCCCTCGCTCGCGGCGGTGGCGGCGCGGGTGCTCCCTCCCGTCGTCGCCCAGGTGCTTCCGCCGAATGCCCGGCAGTTCCACAACCTGCCGCTCGTCGCGGCGGGGCTCAAGTCGGCGACGGGGGCCTGGGTCGTCGATCGGGGCGCGGGGGCCGAGGGATTCGTCCGCGCGACCGAGAGCGCGGCCACCGAGTCCGGCCACCTGACCGCACCGATCTTCGCCCCCGGCCTCCCGGACGAGGTCGCCCGCGCGGCGGTCCGGGTCGCGGTCGACTGGCTGCTCCAGCGCGGGATCCATCGGGTCGTCTGCGAGATGCCGACCTACAACGTGGGCGGGCTCGCCGCGCTCACCGCCGAGGGGTTCCGTGAGGCGTACCCGGTCGAGAGGCTCTACCATCCGCTCGCGTAGCCCGACGGCGTCTCCCACGGGCCGTCGGGTCGACGTGTACCTGATGCCCGCGGTCGTCGGAGGCGGGCGTGGGGACGTCGAGGAGGTCCTCCTCGTCGGGCGGAGCCTCGCCCGCGCGCGCCATCGGGTCCAGATCGTCCGACGCTCGACCTTGCCGTTCCGCCTCGACCGAAGCTACGATATGGAGGGCATCGGACAGACCCACCGGCTCGAGCCCCGGCACGAGCAGGCCGTCACGATCTCCTCCCAGTTCGGCATCACCGCCGCCGACGGTCGGGACGAGCCGTTGGGCCGACCCGGGCCCTGGGCGGCCCAGCGGGCCGAGATCGATCGGGCGTACGGTCCGGGCCGGGTCCTCCACATCAGCCTCGAGGAGTTCGCGCGCGGCCGGCCCGTAGGCGCGCTCGCGGAGGAGCGATGGCGGGAGGCCGGTCGCACCGACCTCGCCCGGCGAGCCCGGCGGGCCTCCCGGTCGTTCCGTCGAGAGGTCGGTGAGTTCGTGGGCCTCTACCGAAAGTTCCGCGCGCTGGAGGTCCCGAACCTCCTCCCCCTCTTCCCGACCTTCCGACGCTCGTCCGGATTCGCCCGGGAATTCCCCGAGGCCGTCCAGACCGGGCCCTTGTGGCCGGAGCGGAGGCGAATGAAGGGGCGGCGACCGGCCGCCCGTCCCCTCCAGGTCCTCTGGTACGCGAGTCCCTCCACGTCGGACCGGCTCGGACCGCGGCTCCTCGCCGGGCTCGAACGGTCGCCGCGCCGGGTCCTGCTCCGGATCCGGTCGCCGCGCCCACTTCATCTTCCTTCGTCCGATCGGGTGCGGGTCGCGATGCGACCCCCTCGTTCTCCGGTCGAGTGGCGTCGCGAGTGGGCGGCGGCCGACCTCGCGATCGTCACGGGGACGAGGTCCCTGCTCGAGGCGATCGACGCGGGGGTCGGGTTCCTCTACTTCAACGGCGTCATGGGCCGGGGACGATCGGCGCGACGGCACCGGCCGGAGAAGATCGCGGCGCTCCTCGATCTCCTCCGACGGATGGGGGCGGGGGCCCGCGTCCGCCGCGATCTATCGGACTTCGCGCGCCTTCGCCGGGTCGAGCCGATCGTGGAGCGGTCTGTCGCGCATCCCACGACCTGGGGCGCCTCGATCCGCCGGTCGACCGAGCGCGGCTTTCCCGAGCCGTTCGGCGACGGCCTCCGGACGATCGCGAACGTCGTCGACCGGTTCGCTTCCGGAGGCCGGACCGCGGAGGACCTCGTGCGCACCGTGCGCCGCGAGAGCCGCCGTCGGGGACCGACGGCCCTCGCGCGAGCTTCGAAGGTTTAAGGGGCCCGGGCTTCTCCCGTCGGCGATGGGGACCGAAGAGGCCGGCCCGGTACAGGTCGCCCAGGCCCTGATGGGCACGGCCCTCGGCGTCAAGCGCAACGAGACCGTCATCATCGAAACGTGGAACCACACCCTTCCCTACGCGACGTCGTGCGTCGTGGAGGCGCGACGGCGCGGGGCGCACCCGATGCTGCTCCTCGAGGACGAGTCCGCCTACTGGCGCAGCATCGATCTCGCGCCGGCGATCGCCCAATGGGCCCGGGTCGGCCGCCACGAATGGGCCGCGCTCGGCGAGGCCGACGCCTACGTCTTCTTCCCGGGCCCGGCCGACCGGCCGAGGTTCCGATCGCTCCCCGCCGAGCACCGTGCGGCCCTGACGGGATACAACTCCGACTGGTACAAGCGCGCCGAGAAGTCGCGGCTCCGTGGGGTGCGCAGCGTGCTGGGGTACGCGACGGAGCCGATGGCGGCCGCGTGGGGGGTCTCGGCCTCGACGTGGCGAAGCCAGCTCGTGCGCGCGACCGTCGACGCCGACGCGAAGGAGATCCGCTCGACGGCCGATCGCGTCGCGAAGAAGCTCCTCAAGGGCACGGAGCTCCGGATCACGGCGGCGAACGGGACCGATATGACCGTGAAGCTCCGGGGCCGCAAGCCGTACGTCGACGACGGGGTGGTCGGACCTGAGGATCTCAGGCTCGGGAACAACATGACCGTCTCCCCGCCCGGCGCCGTCGCGGTGGCGATCGATGAGAAGAGCGCCGAGGGCGTCGCGATCGCCAGCCGTCCCACCTTTGGGACCTTCGGCCGGCTCGAGGGCGGTCAGTGGGAGGCCCACGCGGGCCGGCTCGCGAGCGCCTGGTACACGGAAGGACAGACCGCGTTCGACGGCGCGTTCGCCAAGGCCCCCAAAGGCAAGGAGGTCGTCTCGGTCTTCTCGCTCGGGCTCAACGCGGCGCTCGCGCCCGGCGTGCCCCAGGTCGAGGACCAGGAGGCGGGCGCCGTGGCGCTCGCCGTCGGACAGAACGAGGGATACGGCGGCAGCAACCGATCGGGCTTCTCGACGTGGATCGTCATCGGGGAAGCGACCGTCGCCGTCGACGGCGCCCCCCTGTGCGACCGCGGCCACATCCTCTGAACGCCGGGTCGTCGTCCACGACCGTGACCGGAGGCAGCCGGGCGTTCGGTCGCCCGCTCCCGCGCTCGTTCTACGACCGTCCCACGGCCGTCGTCGCGCGCGCCCTCCTCGGATGCCGGTTCGTGCGCGCGGAGGCCGGCGGCGTCCGGGCGGGCCGGATCGTCGAGACGGAGGCGTACGTCGCGGACGACCCGGCGAACCACGCGTTCCGCGGTCCCACGGACCGGAACCGGTCGATGTTCGCTCGGCCCGGCACGCTCTACGTCTATCGGATCCACCAGGTCCACTGCGCCAACGCCGTCACGCGGCCGGGCCAGGCGGTGCTGATCCGGGCCCTCGAGCCGCTCTCCCCGGGCCTATCCGACGCGCGGGGACCGGGCCGGTTGTGCCGGGCGCTGGGTCTTTCGCGGAAGGAGGACGGAGGGGACCTCGTCGAGGGGGCCGTCCGGATCTACCCGTCGGTCGCCCGGGTCGGGCCCGTGGTGCGGTCGCCCCGGGTCGGGATCCGCCAGGCCGCCGAGCGTCCGCTCCGGTTCTCGATCTTGGGGAACCCGTTCGTGTCGTCCCCACGTCCGTGGGGGCGTCGCCGGCCTACCGCTTGAGCTTCGCCCAGTCGTAGCCGCGCATCCGCGCGGTGTCGCCGAAGCCGCACGAGGCGCACTTCTTCTTCTGGCGATGGTACGAGTGCTTGCCGCAGCGTCGGCAGATGACGTGGACGATCTTGCCGCCGCGACTGGACGGTGTTCCCTTGCTCATCGTCGGCTCCTATTACGGGGAGATGTAGACGATGCTGTCGCCCCGCAGGAGGGTGCTCCCGGGGCGGCTCGTGACCTGGTCGTGGTCGACCTCTTCGACCGACGACAGGACGAGATTGAGGTGCTGGTCGAACCCGTCCAACGTGCCGCGGAAGGAGTGGCCCCCCTTCATCTCCACGAGGACCCGCTTGTGCAGGCTCTGCTGGAGGACGTCCATCGGCTTCATCGGCGGAGGGTCGGCCAGACCGGGCGGGGACTTTAAGGATTAGGGTCGCGGAGCTCCGGCCGGCCCGCGCGGCCTTGGCCCCCGAAGAGCTGGAGGAATCGGTCGGTCTCCTCCGGGGTGGCGATCGGGAGGGGTCCGAACCGCTCCAGGCGCTCCTGGATCGACCGCGCCACCTCCCCCGGGGGGCCGTCGCCCGACACCGAGACGAACCGGCCCGGCAGGTGCCGCGGGAATTCCCGCGTGTAGAGGAGCCGCTCCCATCGTCCCACCGCGGCGTGGCGGTCGGCCGCCTCTGGGGGGTGGGCCACCGGGTCGAGCTTCGCCCTCGACCGGGCGACCGCGTCGGGGACATCGAGGTAGACCGTCAGGTCGGGGAGCCCCCACCGCCCGCCGTTCGCCATCCGTCGGACGGTGCGGACGAGCTCGAGGACGACGTCGAGCCCCCCGTCCACCCCTTCGCGAAGTCCCCAGGAATAGGCCAGCGGACCGAAGGTCGCCGTATCGAGGATCGCGGGCGTCCCCTGGCCCCGAAGGCGGACCGCGTCCGTCCAGCGTCGTCCCTCCTCGCGGAGCAGGTCGCGCTCGAGGTTGGCGAGCTCGTCGCGGCCGCGGAACGTGAGCGGGACCGATCGCCCCAGCCGGTCGTACGCTTCCGGTACCACCGTGCCGCCCAGCAACGGCGCGAGGCGGGCCACCACGGAGGTCTTTCCGGCGCCGGACGGGCCCTCGACGGCCAGGACCGACGCGCTCCGAGCTCCCCGGCCGGCCATCGCCCTAGGTAGGGGAGCCGGGGAACCTAAGGATGGCGTCGGCGCCGGCCCCTCAGTCCTTTTGACCCCGGACCCCCTCGGTCCGATGTGACGGCGGCGGCCGAGCGCCCGGTCCCGACGCCCCCCGTCCGGAAGTTCGGAGCGCGCGTCCTCGAGGGAGGCAGCTTCCCCGAGCTCGCGCGGGCGATCGAACGCACCGGGAGCGATCCGGAGGGCGTCGGGATCATGACGCGGAAGGCCCGGATCTTTCCCGTCGCGCTCCGCCACGTCCCGCTCAAGGCGTCGCCGCTCCTCAAGCAGGAACTGCTCGCCGTCGGGGCCGACGCCGCGCACGCCCGGGGGGTCGCCGACCACTCCGTGGCCGAGAGCGACGTGATCCTCCTCGCCACCTGGGGACAGTATCGGCGGCTCCTCCCGAAGCTCCGTCGGCAGCCGTTCCAGCTCCGCGCGCTCGCCGACGAGGTCGAGGCCGCGCTCTCCAACTACACGCAGCGTGCCCCGCGGCGCGTCGCCGGCGCCCACCGTTCGTTCGAGGTCGGCGGCCACGTGCTCGTGATGGGCGTCGTCAACGTGACCCCCGACTCGTTCTCCGACGGCGGCCAATTCCTCGCGCCGGACGCGGCGATCGCCCAGGCGCGGCGGCTCGTCGCGGAGGGCGCCCACCTGATCGACGTCGGCGGGGAATCGACGCGGCCGGGCGCGGCCCCCGTCGACCCGGAGGAGGAGTACCGGCGCATCGCTCCCGTGATCGAGGCCCTCGCGGCCGACGGCATCGTCCCGATCTCGGTCGACACCCGCCATCCCACGACCGCGCGCCGGGCGATCGCGGCCGGCGCGGACGTCGTCAACGACGTCACCGGACTCTCGGATTCTGGGATGCGCGCCGTCGTCCGCGAGACCGGGGCCGCGGCGGTCGTCATGCACACGCGCGGGACCCCCGAAACGATGTCCTCGGAGACGCACTACGACGATCTGCGCGCGGAGGTCTTCGAGGCGCTCGCCCTCGCGACCGGCCGGGCCGAGGCGGAGGGCATCCCTCGGGGGAAGCTGCTCGTCGACCCCGGCCTCGGGTTCGCCAAGACCGCCCCGCAGAGCTTGGACCTGCTGGCCCACGTCGGCGAGCTGCGCTCGCTCGGCTACCCGGTCTTGGTCGGCGCGTCCCGGAAGTCGTTCCTCGGGTGGACGCTCGGCAGCGCGCCCGTGGAGGACCGGCTCGAGGCGAGCGTCGCGGCCGCGGTCGTCGCCGCCCTCCAGGGGGCCCACATCGTCCGCGCGCACGACGTTCGGCCGACGGTCCGCGCCCTCGCGCTCGTCGACGCGATGCACCGGGCCCAGGTCCCGGTGACCCCCGAGGAGACCGAGGGCTGGGCGGGCGGGCCCGAGTAGCCGCGGACTAGGAGGCCCGTCGGCGGCGCCGCGGTCGGGGCTTCGGTCGGCTCGCGGCGTCGATCGCCCGTTGTTCGGCCGGGGTCGGCCACCGGAAGATCTCGATCCAGAGGCCGTCGGGGTCCGCCACGTACGCGACCCAGCCGTCGGTCGTCTTCGGCCCGGTGGGCCGGCCCCCGAGGCGGATGAGGCGGGCGTGCTCGCGCTCCAGGGCGGCCCGCGGGACCCGGCCGAGGAGGAATCCGAGATGGTCCAATCCGTCGCCGGGCCGGAACGGGGTGGCGAGCTTCGAGCCCTTGGGGTACCAGTTGAGCTCGATCCGCTGCTTCGTCTTGGGGTCCTCGAGCAGGACCCAGATCCCGAGGCCCTCGGATCGCAGGTCCCCGCGACGGATCTCCTTGAGCCTGAGGGCCTTCGTGTAGAAGCGGAGCGATCGGGCGAGCTGGGTCACGCGGATGCCGGCGTAGCGGAGCGGCATGCGTTCGGGAGGCGGGCGCGGCTTATCCGCCTTCTTGGGCGGGGTCCTTGGGTTCCGCGTCCAGGGGCGGCAGGTCCGTCTCGAAGACGAGCGAGCCGATGTAGTCGCACTTGAGGCAGTGGTAGACCTGGCCGGTGATCATGCCGCTGTTGAAGACCAGGCGGTCCGAGCCGCACTGCGGGCAGACCTGGCGGGTCTTACCCCTCGGACGGCGGTGCACCATTGGGGTCCTCGTCGGGGCCGTCGTCCTTGGGCTCGGCGGCGTCGGCCTCCTCGTTCTCCTCCGGCGGCGGGGCCTCCGCCGACGGCTCGGTCCCGGCGGGGAGGCTCGTCGCCTCCAGGGTCGCGGCGAGGACGACGACGTCGCGGACCTCGTCGCCGGCCTCGAGACGGATGATCCGGACGCCCATCGTGTTCCGGCCCTGGTCCCGGATCGATCGGACGGCCATGCGGATCGTGATCCCGTTCTGCGTCGTCACGAGGATCTCGGAGTCGTCGCGGACGGGGAGCACCGCGACGACGACGCCGTTGCGGCCGCCGGTCCGGATCGTCCGGACGCCCTTCGCGCCGCGCTTGGTCTTTCGGTAGTCGTCCGTCGGGCTCCGCTTGCCGAAGCCGGTCGAGGTGATCGTGAGCAGCGACGGGAACGCGGGGACGACGGGCGCCATCGCGACGACCTGATCGTCCTTCTCGCCGCCCAGGCGGACGCCGAAGACGCCGTACGTCGCCCGACCCATCGTGCGGACCTCGTTCAGGGGGAAGCGTACGAGCTGGCCGGACCGGGTGGCCAGGACGATCTCCTCCGCCTCGTCCCGGGCGACGGCGACATCGACGAGCGAGTCGCCCTCCTCCAGGAGGACGGCCTGGATGCCGCTCGTCCGGATGTTCTGGAACTGGTCCAGGCCGGTCCGCTTGACGATCCCCTTCCGGCTCGCGAAGAACAGCCAGCCGGCCGAGTCGAGATCGCGGATGGCGAGCAGCGTCTGGACGCGTTCGCCCTCCTTGAGGCGCGGCAGGAGGTTGATGACGGCCTTTCCCTTCGAATGCCGGCTCCCCTCGGGGAGCTCGTACGCCTTGAGCCGGTAGACGCGGCCCAGCGTCGTGAAGAACAGGACGTTGTCGTGGGTCCGGGTCAGGAACGTCCGGATGACGTAATCCTCCTCCTTCGTCTCCATCTGGATGAGGCCGCGGCCCCCACGGCGCTGGCGGCGGTACTGGTCGAGCGGGAGGCGCTTGATGTAGCCGTCCCGCGTGACGAGCACGACCACGTCGGTGTCGGGGATCAGGTCCTCGAGCGTGCGCTCGGTGAACTCCGGGACGAGCGCGGTCCGGCGCGCGTCGCCGAACCGGGTCTTGAGGTCGGTCAGCTCCTCGGCGATGAGCCCGTCGAGCTCTTTGGGCGAGGCGAGGATCGCCTTGAGGTGGTGGATCAGCGCCTCCTTCTCGGCCCGCTCGGCGACGACCGACTCGCGTTCGAGCGCGGTCAGCCGCGAGAGCCGCATGTCGAGGATCGCTTTGGCCTGCTCGACGGAGAGGAGGAACTTCCCCATCAGGGAGGCCTCGGCCGCGGGAACGTCCTTCGAGCGGCGGATGATCTTGATGACCTCGTCGATGTGGTCGATCGCGGTGAGGAACCCCTCGAGGATGTGGCGCCGCTCCTCGGCCTTCCGGAGATCGAACGCGGTCCGCCGCGTGATGGTGGTCCGGCGGTGGGCCAAGTGGAGCTCCAGGAGGTCCTTGAGCGGGAGGACCTTGGGCCGTCCTCCGACGAGGCAGAGGTTGATCACGCCGAACGTCGTCTCGAGCGGCGTGTGCTCGTAGATCCGGTTGAGGACGATCTCGCCGGGGGCGTCGCGTCGGAGCTCGAGGACGATGCTGGTACCGTCCTGGTCGGACTCGTCGCGAAGGTCGGTAATCCCGTCGATCCGCTTGGATTTCACGAGGTCGGCGATGATCTGGAGGAGCGCGACCTTGTTGACCTCGAAGGGGATCTCGGTGATGACGATCTCGTCGCGGCCGTCGCGCTCGCGGATCGCGGCCTTGCCGCGGATGCGGAGCGTGCCGCGGCCGGTCGAGTACGCCTCGCGGACCCCCTCCGAGGTCGCCAGGATCCCGCCCGTCGGGAAGTCGGGCGCCGGGAGGACCGTCATGATCTCGTCGAGGGTCGCCTCGGGCTTCCGGAGGAGGAGGTGGAGCGCGTCGACGACCTCGCCCAGGTGGTGGGGCGGCATGTTCGTCGCCATCCCGACGGCGATCCCGGCCGACCCGTTGACGAGGATGTCGGGGACCTTCGACGGAAGAACGACCGGCTGCTTCAGCGTGGAGTCGAAGTTGTCGTACCAGTCGATGGTCTCCTTCTCGATGTCGAGCAGGAGCTCCTCCGCGAACGGCGAGAGCCGGGCCTCGGTGTACCGCATCGCGGCGGCCGAGTCCCCGTCGATCGACCCGAAGTTCCCCTGCCCGTCGATGAGCGGGTAGCGGAGCGAGAACGGCTGGGCCATTCGGACGAGGGCCTCGTAGACGGCCTGGTCCCCGTGCGGGTGGTACTTCCCGAGCACGTCCCCGACGGTGCGGGCCGACTTCCGGTACGCCTTGTCGTGGGTCGCCCCCGACTCCCACATCGACCAGAGGATCCGTCGCTGGACCGGCTTGAGCCCGTCCTTGCCGTCGGGGAGGGCGCGCCCGACGATGACGCTCATGGCGTAGTCGAGGTAGGACTGGTGCATCTCCCGCTCGACGGGCTGGTCGCGCGTGCGGGCCTTGTCGACGTCGTCGACGGTCGGCGGCGGGGCCTCGGCGGGGGGCGTGCTCATCGCGCCGCCTCCGTCGGGGCCGGGAGCTGAGCGCCGACCAACCGGTCGGCCTGCTCGAGGAACTGATCGCGTCGGTCGACCGGGATCGTGGCCCCGGCGGCCACGCGGTGCCCGCCGCCCTCGCCGCCCACGTGCTCGGCGGCGGTCCGGCAGACGGTCGCGAGGTCGAGGCCCTGGCCGACGAGCCAGACGGTCCCGCGCCCGGAGAGCTTGATCGACGCCCCCGAGGTCGAGAAGACGAACACGGGTCGTCGCGGGTCCAGAAGGTAGTTCATCGCGAGGCCTGCCTGCGTGCCGGCGAGGGTCGTCTCGCCGCTCTCGAACCACTGGATGGAACCGAGGGAATTAACCCCCTTCTCCTCCACCCGCTTCATCCCCTCCAGGATGCCCGTCCGCCAGGTCTCCTCGGCCGCCCGGGCCGCCGCCATCGCCTGGGGGTCGCCCAGGGCGAGGGCGAGCCCGACGCCGGGGGAGCCGATCCGGCCGCTCGCGTTCTGAAGGTTGGAGAGCTCCTGGGCGTCCAGCCCCCAGCCGGGGAGGAAGTAGCCGTCCTGGGTGAGGAGCTCGACGAACTCGGGGCGGACCTTCTGCTGCACGAGCCGCGTCAGGAGCGCCTGGGTGAGGCGCCGTTCCTCGGCCGCGTCGAGGGCGTGGAGGGGTCGATTGGGGTCGATCCCGAGGGTGGCGAGGAGCCGGCCCACCTCGGTGGGGCGCCCCGTGAGGCCGACGAAGTAGGGGTCGATGCTGCGCGCGATCGCTTCGCGGACGGAACTGCCGAACAACGCCAGGCGGCGCCGGCGCTGGACGAGCGAGCGCTGGATCGCCTCGTCGACCAGGCGCGCGTTGAGCCCCTTGAACCCGTTCTGGTGCTGGCGGTCCGCGATCGCCCCGGAGAGGCCCCACGGAGCGTTGTCCCAGTTGCGTGGGTCCAGGAAGATCGTGAACAGCCACGTCAGGGTGGCGGCGCACATCTCGGTCATCCCGTCGACGCCCCAGTCCAATGGGTTCACGAACGCCACGTGCTGCGGGAGCTCCGGCGGGACGGGGGCGCTCGGATACTTGTGATGGTCGAGGACGATCACGGGGTGGGGGTGCGTCGCGTAGAGGTCGAGCCACGTCGCCCCCGTGTCGACGACGAGGGCCGAGCCGTTGGTGCCGTGGAGGATCTCCTGCATGCCGCGCCGCTCGACCCCCTGGAGGGGGGTCGCCTGGTAGCCGAAGCCCAGGCGCTGGAAAGCGCGGATCGCCGCCGACGCGCTCGCGATCCCGTCCCCGTCGTAATGGTAGATGATCCGCCAGCGGCCCGGGTGGCCGAGAAGGAGCTCGCGCGCGTGGGTGAATTCGGTCGAGTAGGCCGGCTCGGCGACGAAGCTCTCGGGCCCCGAGGGCATCACTCCACCTGGAGCACCGCGGTCGCCGCTGTGTAGCTCCAGTTCTCGGGGAGCATCTTCCGCTGCCGGTAGTAGCGGGCGAGGCGGCGGATCCGGGCCTCCATGAGGTTGAGGCCGCGGTGGTTGGAGAGGTCCTTCTTGTGGGTCTTCAGGTGGCGCTGGAGGTGGACGACGCGCTTCAAGAGCGCCTGGAGGTCCTCGGGGAGATCGGGCTTCACGCCGTTCTCCTGGAGGAGCTTCGACATCCGGTCGCCGGTCACGGCCCGGACCGAGGGGATCCCGTAGGTGTCGCGGAGGACGGCGCCGACCTGGGCCGCGCTCATCCCGCCCTTGGCCAGCTTGACCGCCTCGCCGACGATCTCGGCCTTCTCCATGGTCACCCACGTCGGCTTCACGACGGGGAAGGGCCGGTGGGAGCCGGAACGGCCCTTGTGACCGGAGTGAATGCGGGACACGGGCCGACCACAAAAGGGGCTGTACTTAACGGTTCGCGAGGGGCGGGCGCGCGGCCCGCGGCGATCGGGCCTCAGCCGATCCGGTCGGAGGCCTGGATGGCGCCGACGAGGAACTTCTTCCCCTCGGCCGTGATCGCGTAGCGGTGGCCCGCGGTGCGCTGGCGCTGCCACGAATAGTCCCCGGGGGCCTGGACGGCGACGAGGCCGTTCCGGAGCAAGAGCCCGACCGCGAGCTGGATCTTGACCTGGCCCTTCGTGACCCCCCAGAAGTCGGAGAGCCGGTCCTGGATCTCCGCGAGCTCGAGGGCCTGCTCGATCGAAGCGCCCTCGTGCTTCGCGTCGGCCTGGTTGAGCTGCCGGAGGATCTCGACGATCGTCGCCCGGACCGGGTCCTGCGGGGCCGCCTGCGCTGCCGGGGACCCCATGGCGCTCTGAATTACGCCAACTACCCCTACTTAGACGTACCCGCGGGGTTGCGGAGACCCCATGCCCCGCCCGGTCAGCGGATGCGGCCGTTCTCGACGATCTGGCGGAACAGGTACGACTTGCCCATCGTCGTGATGCGGAAGCGTTCGCCCATGACGCGCTGCCGGTCCCAGGCGTAGACCGGCTCGTGGACGGTCTCGACCAGGCCGTTCTCCAGGAGGAGCTGGAGCGCGAACGGTAGATCGACCTCCCCCGCCTGGGTCGCCCAGAAATGGAACAACGCGCGCTCGAGCTCGGCGTACTCGAGCTCCGGGGCGGCGCCACCCCGCTCGCTTGCCTGGTTCAACCGCCGGAGGACCTCGGTGAGGGTCTCGTGGAGCACCCAGGCCGGCGAGGTTGGACCTTCGGCCACGGCGACGCCAGGGAGCCGTTCGGGATAATCCCCTCGTCGGCCCCGCCGTGGCGAGGTCCGGTTCCCCGGCCCTCGTGCCACCGTGCCGAGTACCGTTTTAACTCGGGGTCTCGTAGTGTCTCCTCGATGCAGTGTTCGTGCCGGTCGCCCGCTAGGTGCCCGGTCTGCAACACGTCATTTCGGGTGCCGCTCAACAACCTGGAGAGCTCCTCCGGGGCGGCGGTGCTCGTGGACCGTTTCGCGCGGCGCGACTCCTCGAGCAGCCGCGAGGGGCTTCGCCGGATCATCGAGGGCTGGGCCATGTGCCCAGGGTGCGGGAACACCGTCTTCCACCACCACAGCCGCTCGTGCGTCGCCGACGCCCTGGCCGAGGCCGGCGTGCCGCTCAGCGAGCGCGAGGCGCTCCTCGCCAAGATCACGTTCCCGGAAGGGTAGGGGACGGCGTTGGCGGACGACGAGTTCGTAGTAACGCCGTACGAGATCCACGGCCGGGTCGACTACGACAAGCTCCGGCAGCAGTTCGGGGCCCAGGAGCTCGACCAGGCCCTCCTGGCCCGGATCCGACGCATGGCCGGGGGTGACCTCCACCCGCTCCTCGCCCGTGGCATCTACTACTCGCACCGGGACCTGACCCAGCTCCTCGATCAGTTCGAGAAGGGCCAACCGTTCTTCCTGTACTCCGGGCGGGGCCCCTCCGGACCGTTGCACACCTCCCACCTGGTCCCCTTCGAGCTCTGCCGGTGGATCCAGGAGCGGTTCCACGTGCCGATGTACATCCAGATCACCGACGACGAGAAGTTCTGGTTCCGGCCCGGGCTCACCCGCGAGGAGACCCGTCGCTGGGGGATGGAGAACCTCGTGGACCTCCTCGCCTTGGGGTTCAACCCGAAGCGGACGCACGTCTTCTTCGACACCCGCTCGATCGCGGCGATGTACCCGCTCGCGGTCGACGTGGCGAAGCGGATCCCGTACTCGACCGTGAAGGCCGTCTTCGGTTTCCCGCCGAGCCAGAACATCGGTCTCGTCTTCTACACGGCGCTGCAGACCGTCCCCGCGTTCTATCCGTCGTGGGTCGAGGGCCGCCCGGTGCCGTGCCTCATCCCGTGCGGGATCGACCAGGACCCGCACTTTAGGGTCACGCGCGACGTCGCCGAGAGCCTGGGATACCCCAAGCCGACGCTCCTCCACAGCCGGATGCTCCCCGGGCTCCTCGGGGAGAAGGTCATGAGCACCACCGGGGACACACCAGAGAACGCCCTCTTCCTCAACGACCCCCCGAAGGTCGTCGAGAAGAAGATCAAGAACGCCTTCACGGGCGGCCGGGCGACGGTCGAGGAGCAGCGGCGGCTCGGGGCCACCCCCGAGATCTGCTCCGTCTGGGCGGCCTGGCGATCCCGGTTCGCGTCGTCGGACGCCGAGTTCGCGCAGATCACGGACGACTGTCGGTCGGGCCGCCTGATGTGCGGCGACTGCAAGATGCACCTGATCGACCGGGTCCACGGCTTCTTGGCCGAGCACCAGGAGCGACGCGAGAAGGCCAAGGAGATCGCCGAGACCCTGATCATCGAGCGCGCCCCGCCCGGAGCGGGGGCGGCTCCCGCCCACTGAACGCTCCTCACCGGGGTGCCCAGGGGCGCGCGGGTCGGGACGCGGCAAGCTCGGCCGGGAAGGGCCGATCGGACGGCCCCCCTAGCCGATCTCGGGCCGGTCGCCCGTCATCGAAGGCGTGTACGGCCGTCGCGGCGGGGTCGGTCCGGCGGGCGCCTCGTCGGTAGGCTCGTCCTCGAGCGGCTGGCCGGAGGCGGCGGTCAGGAGCCGGAGCATCGGCTGGAAGAGGGAGCGGCGGGCCCGGCCCGGGTCGAGCGTGAACGCCCGGTCGTACGCGGCGAGCGCCTCCTCCTCCTCCCCCAGGCTCAGGAGCGAAAGGGCCAGGTCGATCCAGCTCTGCGACTCCCGACCGCCCTCCCGCTCGCCGACCTCGGTGAGATGGGGATCGGCGCGGGGCCCGACGAGAGGCTCCTCGAGGGGGATCTGGCCGGTCTCGCGCGAGAGGACGAGCGCCCGTTCGAAGGCGGCGGTGGCCGAGATCTCGTCGCCGCTCTCCGCGAGGGCGACCCCGAGCCGATGCCACGCGACCAGGTCCTCGGGCAGGTAGGCGACGGCGTGGCGGTACGCCGAGACGGCCTCCGGCCACTCCGAGCGGAGCGACCGGGCGACGCCGAGGTGGAACCAGGCCTCGCCGTTCTGGGGGCCGAGCTCGATCGCCCGCGAGAGCGCCTGCTCGGCCTCGGGGGCCCGGCCCAAATGGGCGAGGGCGATGCCCCGGTACGACCACGCGCGACCGTTCAGGGGTTCGTCCAAGAGGACGTCCTGAAAGGCCCGCGACGCGCGCTCGTATTCTCCCTTGAGGAAGTAGTGTACCCCGATATCGAAGCGTTGGCTCACAGGCGACCCGGTACCTGCGGGACCCCGCGCCGCCCCAAATACCCTCCCCTTAGATTCGAAGCCCCCGGAACGGCCGGTATGCGAGGGTGAAACGCGCGGCGCGAGAATTTAAATACGCCAGCCAAGTGGGTTCATTCGGAAGAACCCCGAGCCTGAGACTCTTCGAGCGCCCCGTCAGACCTCTTTTGGTTGGTGTGACCGCTTGGACCGACTCGGGTCCGAAGGTTTGACCAGCAACGCAGAAACGCGAAGAGGAAACGACATGGAGAAGCCCCTGACAAAAGTGCGCGACCTGACCCCGAGCTCGAAGCAAGTGAACGTCCACGCGAAGGTAGTAACCGTGGGCGACGCGAAGGAGGTCATGGGTAAGTATGGAGATCCCCGCAAGGTGGCCGAGGCGGTCATCGGCGACGAGACGGCGACGATCACGCTCTCGCTCTGGAACGAGCAGATCGGGACGATCGCGAAGGACGACATCATCCTGGTGGACAACGGCTACGTCTCCCTCGTCCGCGGCCACATGCGCCTGAATGTGGGGCGGTACGGGAACCTGACGAAGTCGGCGGACCCGATCACCGAAGTGAACTCGACCCTCGACATGAGCCAGCAGGAATTCGAATCGGAGCGCCGCTCCTTTGGCGGCGGCTACCGTGACCGCCAGGGCGGCGGTGGCGGTGGCGGCGGCAGCGGCGGCTACGGCGGCGGCCAGCGCTATGGTGGCGGTGGCGGCGGCGGTAGCGGCGGCGGCGGAGGCGGCGGCGGTGGCCGCGAGCGCTCCGAGTCGTACAAGCGCTACTAGGCTCCCGTCCGGACCAACCCAGGCCCCCCGGTACCCCCGGGGGGCCGCTACTCTTTCCTCCTTCTTTCTTCGAGTGCCCGTTTAATAGTTGGGCCTGTCTCGCTCGGACGGACCCATGCCCGAAGCCAAAACGCGCGAGCTGACGCTCTACGTGCAGAGCCGCAAGGTCGTCACGAGCTTCTTCCGGCCGGCCGTCCGCTCCGGCGGCGGCGCCTCGGCCGAGGAGGGCCTCACGGCCGACCTCTCCCGGCCCCCCCACGGCGACTCCGACGCGCTCCACGGGGGCGAGGAGGCGTTCTTCCTCTCCGACGACCAGGCACGGTGCGTCGCCCTCACCGAGGAGCTCGCGCTCAAGCGGGGCTACACGGTCAAGGTCGTCGACATCGCCAAGGCCGGGCGCTTCGAGCGGCTCGTCGCCGAGCGCCTCCGCGGCGTCCAGAACTTCCCGGTCCTCACCGGCCCCTCCGACGCCCGCCTGGAGGGGGTCGAAGGGTTCTCCGAGGAGCACCTCTGCGAGATGATGCCGGCCGAGATGCCGATGCAACGCGCGTTCACGTACCTCAAGATCCGCGGCGGGGACCTCGACCGGATCAAGGAGATCCTGCTGACGCTCCCCGAGGTCCGCGAGATGCACCTATTGACCGGCGACTGGGACGCCTTCGTCGTCCTCGAGTTCGACCCCACGCGCGCGAAGAAGCGCCAGGTCCTCGATTTCGTCACCGAGCGGATCCGCGGGATCCCCGAGGTGCTCGACACGAGCACCCTCGTTCCCGAGTACACGGTCACGAAGTTCCCGTTCTGATCGGGGCGCTCGGCCCCCGACCCTTTCAGCGGGCCGCGCGACGCGCCCGCGACCGGCGCTTCCGGATCCGTCGGCCGCGGATCGGGACCTGGCGAGCGACGGGCGCTCCGGGGCCCCGCGCGCCGGGCTCGGGGGTGCCGTAGAGAGCGTCCACCGTGAGCGGATGCTCCTCGAGCCACGCGATCCCCTCGATGTAGGCGACGAACGCCTCGAGGCTCGTGAACAGCGGCACCCCGAGCTCGATCGCCCGGCGGCGGAGCACGTACTCGTCCTCGAGCATCCGCTCGAGCTTCTCCTGGGTCAGCGACGACGGGACGTTGAGCATCACGTCGATCTTGCCGCCGTCGAGGGCCTCCACGACGTTCGGGTGCCGGTCGGGCTCGCTCACCTTGTGGAGCACCTTGACCCCGGGGAGCCCCTGGGCGGTGAGGAAGGCGGCCGTGTCCTCCGTCGCGGCGATCCGGAAGCCGAGGCGGAGGAGGTCGCGCGCCGTCGGCAGGAGGCTCGCCTTGTGCACGGGGCCGCCCACGGACAGGAACGCGGTCCCGCCCTTGGGCACGAGCCGGACCCCGGTGGCGACGAGCGCCTTCACGAGCGCGTCGGCGAAGGTGGGTCCGAAGCAGGCGACCTCGCCCGTCGACTGCATCTCGACGCCGAGCACGGGGTCGGAGCCGGCGAGCTGGAGGAAGGAGAACTGCGGGACCTTGACGCCCCATCGTCCCTCCGGGAGCGGGGCGACGCCGTCGTACTCGAGGGGCCGACCGAGCATCGCGCGGGCCGCCTGGCGGAGGAGGGGGGTGCCGGTCGCCTTCGTGAGGAACGGGAGCGACCGGCTCGCCCGCAGGTTGAGCTCGATGATCTGGTACCGGCCGTCCTTGACGAGGAACTGGACGTTGAAGGGGCCCCGGATCGCGAGCGCCCGGGCGAGCCGCTCGGCCGCCTTCCGCAGGTCCTCTTGCACCTCGGCCGAGGTGTGGCGGGGCGGGAGGCAGAAGATCGCGTCGCCCGAGTGCACCCCCGCGCGCTCGACGTGCTCGAGGATGCCGGCGACGAGGACCTTCTCGCCGTCGGAGATCGCGTCCAGCTCGACCTCGTCGGCCCCCTCGATGAACTTCGTGAGGACGACGGGGTACTGGGGCGAGAGGTTCGCCGCCTCCTCGAGGAACCGTCCGAGGTCGGTCCGGCCGTGGATCACGCGCATCGCCGAGCCCGAGAGCACGTACGACGGCCGGACGAGGACCGGGTAGCCTACTTCGTCGGCGAACACCGCCGCCTCGTCGAGGGTCGTGAACGCCCGCCAGGCCGGCTGGGGGATCTTGAGCTTCTCCAGGAGGCGCGAGAACCGGGCCCGGTCCTCGGCGGTGTCGATCGATTCCGCCGAGGTGCCGAGCACGGGGATCCCGCACGCGTGCAGGAGGGGCGTCAGGTTCTGGGCCAGCTGCGAGCCGACGCACGTCACGACGCCGCGGAACTGCTCGAACTCGACGAGGTCGCGCACCCGCTCGAGCGTGATCTCCTCGAAATAGAGGCGGTCGGAGCGATCATAGTCCGTCGACACCGTCTCGGGGTTCGAGTTGAGCAGCGCGACGCACGCGATCCCCTCGGCCTTGAGGCCGTCGACGAGGTTCATCGTCGACCAGTCGAACTCGACCGACGATCCGATCCGGTACGGGCCGGCGCCGAGCACGAGGACGCTGTTCTTCGGGGTCGGCCGGACGTCGTCGGCGTCGGCGCGGTACGTGACGTAGAGGTAGTTGGTCGTCGATGGCCATTCGCCCGCGAGCGTGTCGATCATCTTGAGCCTGGGTCGGATCCCCGCGGCCAGTCGCCGTCGCCGGACCTCCTCCTCGTCCAAGCGCGCCGCGCGCGCGATCGCGCGGTCGGAGAACCCGAGCTCCTTGGCGCGACGCAGGAGCGGCTCGGGGACGTCGCGGCCCGTGGCGAGGAGGAGCTCCCGGTGGGTCTCCTCGACCTCCGCGAGGCCGTGCAGGAACCACTTGTCGATGTAGGTCCGGCGGGCGAGGTCGTCGAGGTCCGCCCCCGCGCGCATCGCCTCGAGCACCCGGAAGAGGATCGTCGGTTCGGGGGCATCGAGCTCGGGCAGGAGGTCGGCGAGCGGTCGGCTCTCGACGGGGGGGAGGAGCTCGGCCCTCGGGTCGCTCATGCGGACGGCCTTCAGGAGCGCCTCCGGGAACGAGGCCCCGATCCCCATCACCTCCCCGACCGACTTCATCGAAGGGCCGAGGGTCCGGTCCGCCCGCGCGAACTTGTCGAGGTCCCACCGCGGGAGCTTGACGACGATGTAGTCCAGCGCGGGCTCGAAGCAGGCCGTCGTCACCCCGGTGACCCGGTTCTTGAGCTCGGGCAGCGTGTGCCCGAGCGCGAGCTTCGCGGCCACGTACGCGAGCGGGTAGCCGGTCGCCTTGCTCGCGAGCGCGCTCGATCGGGAGAGCCGGGCGTTGATCTCGATCGCGTAGTACTCGTCGCTCTCGGTGTCGAGGCAGAACTGGATGTTGCACTCCCCGACGATCCCGCAGGCGTCGACGGCCCGGAGCGCGGCCTGGCGGAGCATCTGGTACTCCTGGTCGTTCAGCGTCTGCGACGGCGCCACGACGATGTTGTCCCCCGTGTGGACCCGCATGCCGAGGACGTTCTCCATGTTGCAGACGGTGATCGCGTTGCCGAGGCGGTCCCGGACGACCTCGTACTCGAGCTGCTTGAAGCGGCCGACGTAGCGCTCGAGGAGGATCTGTCCGACGGGGCTGGCGCGGAGGCCGCGCCCGGCGACCTCGTGGAGCTCCGCCCGGGACCGGGCGACCCCGCCGCCCTTGCCGCCGAGCGTGAAGGCGACGCGGATCATCACGGGATACCCCAGCACCTCGGCGGCCTCCTCCGCCTCCTCCAACGAGTAGACCGCCCGGCTCGGGAGGGTCGGCACGCGGGCGCGCGCCATCGTCCGGACGAACTTCGCCCGGTCCTCGGTGGCGCGGATCCCCGAGAGCGGGGTGCCGAGGACCTGGGTCCCGTGGGCGCGGAACGCGCCCCGGTCGGCGAGCGCGATCCCGCAGTTGAGAGCGGTCTGCCCGCCGAAGCTCAGGAGGACCCCGTCCGGCTTCTCGGCCTCGAGGATCGGCTCGACGAAGTCGGGGGTGAGCGGCTGGAAGTAGACCCTCCCGCGCGAGGGGGGGTCGGTCTGGAGGGTGGCGATGTTGGGATTGACGACGACGGTGTAGATCCCCTCCTCCTGGAGGGCCTTGAGGCACTGGCTGCCCGAGTAGTCGAACTCGCCGGCCTCCCCGATCTTGAGCGCGCCCGAGCCGAGGACGAGCACCTTCTTCGGAAGGGCCGGGGTCATCCGGACCTCCGGCGCACCCGCCGGGCGAACTCGTCGAAGACGAACCCGGCCTCCTGCGGCCCGGGGTGGCCCTCGGGATGGCCCTGGAGCGCGAGGACGCGGCCGTGCGTGTCCTTGAGCGCCTCGACGGTTCCGTCGTCCGGGTTGGTCGCCCAGACCTTCAAGCCCGTGCGGGCGAGCGAGCGGGCCGAGACCGCGTAGCCGTGGTTCTCGCTGACGATGAGCGCGCGTCCCTTCGGGAAGAGGACCGTCTTGTTCTGGCCCCGGTGGCCGAACTTGAGCTTGTAGGTCTCGGCCCCCCGGGCGAGCGCGAGGAGCTGCTGCCCGAGGCAGATGCCGAGGGTCGGAAGGTCCCGGTTCGCCGGTCGTCCGAGCTCGGCGATCGTCGGCGCCAGCTGCGCCGGGTCGCCCGGGCCGTTGCCGACGAGGAGGCCCCGGACCTTCCGTCCCTCCCACGTGCTCGGGACCTCGTGGTCGTACGGGAGCCGGAGGACCGACAGGTCGCGCTCGAGCAGCGCCCGGACGATGCTCGCCTTGACGCCGCCGTCGAGGAGGGCGACCAGCGGGCCGTCCTTCGGAGCGATCAGCGTCGGGCGACGGGCCGAGACCTCGGGAACGAGCGGCTCGTTCTGGTAGAGCGGCGCGCGCCGGATCGATCGGGCGAGCTGAGCGGACGTCGGGCGGTGGCCCGACGCATCGACGCGCACGACGCCGCGGACGACGCCGTGGGACCGGAGGTGTTCGGTGAGCCGCCGCGTGTCGATGCCGCCGACCCCCGGGATCCCTTCCTGCGCGAGCCATTCCTGGAGACGCAGGCCCTGCGCCCAGTGGTTCGGGCGCGTGAGGCCCCGGACGACCATGCCGCGGACCTGGACCGAGGGCGACTCGAGGTAGGTCGGGAGACCGAACCGGTCGCGGGCCTTCGGCGAGGGCACGCCGTAGTTGCCGAGGAGCGGGTACGTGAAGACGAGGACCTGGCCGCGGTACGAAGGGTCGGTCAGCGATTCGGGATAGCCGACCATGCCCGTCGTGAAGACGACCTCGCCGACGCGCTCGACCTCGGCCCCGAAGCCGAACCCGTCGAACCGGGTCCCGTCCTCCAGAAAAAGTGTCCCGACGAGCTCGGACGGCTCCGGGCGCGCGGTGACCGGCGTGGACGAACCCAACGCGTCCGAGGAAAGGCACGGGCCTTAAGATTTGCGTTGCCCGCGGAGCGACGCGGCCGCAATTCGTCGGCCGTACCGCCCGAACCCGCTCCCGGGCGAGAGGCCAAATCCCCGAGCGGGTACCTTCGAACGTGCCGGGGTTCCCGAGGCTCCGCGACGCGTACGACGTTGTGATCGTCGGCGGAGGCCACGCCGGCCTCCATGCCGGGGTGAAGGCGTCGCTCCTCCACTACACGGTCGCGATCATCGACCGCGGACCGAAGTACTCGCGCTCGTTCTACGCGCCGAGGATGGACAACATCCCCGGGTTCGCCGAGAGCGTCTCGGGCCACGCGCTCCTCGACCGCCAGATCGCCCAGGTCCGCCACGCCGAGGAGCGGGTCGGCTACTTCACGCCCGCCCGGGCGCTCGAGGTCCGACGGGCCGAAGGTGGCTACGAGGTGACCTTCGACTGGCTCGCCCAGAAGCGGGTCACCCGCGGACGCGCCCTCGTCCTCGCCATGGGCGTCGTGGACCGGATGCCGGACGTCGGCGGGGACATCGAGAAGATCTTCACGTGGGCCAACCTCGGGCTCGTGAACTTCTGCATCTTCTGCGACGGCCACGAGTTCCCCGGGCTCTCGCTCGGGGTCCTCGGGCACGACGCGTACGCGGCCCAGACCGCTCTCGATCTGCTTCATTTCGGCCCAAAGTCGGTCGAGCTCCTCACCAACGGACGCCCGCTCCTCGAAGGGGTCCCGGAGGCGGACCGGGCGGTCCTTACGGCGGCGCTCGCCGAGCGCGGGATCCCGGTCGAGACCGCCCGGATCGCTGACTACGGCGGCCTTCGAGAGCGGCGGTTCGACGTCCGGCTCGAGAACGGCACGACCCGCTCCTACGACCGCGGGTTCTCGGCGCTCGGCTGGTACGACATGCACCAGGCGATCCCCCGCTCCCTTGGGAGCCGGTTCGACGCCGAGGGATACGTCGTGACCGACGAGGATTGCCGGGTGCTCTCGGCGGAGAGCGGCGAGCCGATCCCCGGCCTCTACTGCATCGGCGACCAGCGGAACGGCTGGAACCAGATCCCGGAGGCGTGGGCGACCGCCGAACGGGCGATCATCCACGCCTACGGGTACTATCTCTGACAGCGCCCCCGCGCCGGCGGAGCGCGTCCGGCCCGCCCGGTCACGCTTCGACGGGGCTGAGCGTGAGCGCGGGGTCGGGTCCCACCGGCGGCGCCGTCGGGCCGGGCCCCCCCTCGAAAGCGCGCCGGGCGACCTGGCCACGGATATCGCGGGCGATCGCCTCGCCGTGGACCGTGAGCTGGTAGACCTTGAGGCGCTTGGATTGGCCCTTCACGTGCGTGCGCATCTCGAGGATCGCGTCGCCGTCCAAGAGCCGGCGCAGCACGCGAGCGAGCGCCGGCTGGGAGACCGAGAGGGCGCGGCTAATGCCCGCCTGGGTGAGCTCGGGACCGGCCACATCACCGTAGGCCAGCCGAGCTTGCCGGGAGAGGTGCAGCAGGACGCGCTGCGAGGTCCGGAGGACGCCGTCGGCACGGGTCGACGCCGGACGCGATCGGGGCCCGGCGGGCGGGACCGGCGGCGCCGGGGCCGGTCCCCCAGAGCCGTCCTGGTACCAGTTCCACACCCACCAGAGGAGCGAGGCGACGACGGCGCCCGCGAGGAACGCTCCGAGCGCCGGAAGGAGGTCCGCGAGGGTCATCGAGGCACGTCCACGGGTGGGACGCACCCATCCCGCGCGGGGTCAAGACGGTTCGGCGTGACGTTCTGACCGCGAGGATCTCCGGGGGCCGCCACCGGAGATCAGACCTCCGGACCGCCGGACGACGGATCGTCCGGGGAGATCTCGAGATCGAGGACCAGGGATCGACCGAGCCGTCGGGCACGTCGGCGCTGCCGCAGGCCGGCCAGCACGAGGGCGGTGGCCGCACCGGCCCCGAAGAGCCCGGCGAGGACCGCCGGCGACTCGAGCAGGTTGGCGGCCGCCGCCGGCGCCGTCCCGCCCGGCGTCGGCGCGGGCAGGACCGTCAGCGAGGTCGTCGCGCTGGAGGACCGACCGTTGGCGTCGGTCACGGTCACGACGGGGGTGAAGTTGCCCGGCGCCGTCGGCGTGCACCTAAGCTCGATCGCGTCGGTGCTCGCGCAGCCGGCCGGCAGGCCGGTGTAGACGTACCGGAGCGGGGCGAGACCGCCGGCGACGCTGACGAGGAGCGTCATCGGCGTGCCGACGGTCACATTCATCGGGGAGACCAGGAACCCCCCGATCGCGGGCCCGGGCGTAACGACCACGGGAGCCACCTCGAGCGTCGTGAGCACGCCGACCCGGTGGCCCGACGCGTCGAAGACCAGGGCCTGGATCGAGTAGTTGCCCGGCGCCGTGGGCCGGCAGGGCAGGAGCGAGCGGTTCTCCGGGACGCATCCCGGCGGAAGACCCCCGTACGCGTAGCCGATGGGCCCCGTGCCGCCCGTGGCGGACACGACGAGGATCGTCGAGCCGTTGACCGGGAGGAACGACGGCGTGGCGCCGAAGGCGGTGACCGTGAGGCCGGCGCCGCCGCCGACGGGGAAGACCGTCAGGTTCGTCGCCACGGAGGTCGTTCCTCCCGTGCTGTCGGAGACCGAGGCCCAGACCGTGAAGGTCCCGGCCGCGGTGGGCCGGCAGGCGAGCCGGCTCGCGTTGGACGAGAGGCACCCGCTCGGGAGGCCGGTATAGAGGTACGATAGCGGACCCACGCCCCCGGTCGCCACGACAGTGAAGTTCGTGGCGTTCCCGAGGACGAGCGCCGCCGGGCCCGCGCCGAAGGAGGAGATCGACGGAGCCCCGGAGGCCCCGGCGGGGTTCACGGTGAACGACGCCGTGGTGGCGGCCGTCGCCCCGGCCCCGTCGGTCACGTTGACGGTCACGGTGTAGCTGCCCGAGGCCGTCGGCGTGCACGGGAGTGCGGGGACGGTCTGGCTCGAGCAACCGGCCGGAAGTCCGGTGTAGCTGAACCGGTACGGTGGGGTGCCCCCGCTGACGTTGGCGCGCAGGATCGCCGTGCCCCCGAGGCCGAGCGTGGACGGAGCGACGGTGAACGAGGCCACGACCAGGGCCATGTAGACCGTGAGTCCCACGACGGCCCTCGCGAGGCTGTGATTCGAGTCCGTGACCGTGACCGCCACGTCGTAGATCCCCACTACGGTCGGCGTGCAGGGCAGGAGCGAGACGTTCCCAGACGCGCACCCCGCCGGGAGACCGGCGTAGGCGTACGAGAGCGGTCCCACGCCCCCGCCGGCGCTGACCGAGAACGTCGTCGAGATCCCCACGTCGACGGTCGCCGGGTCGGCCGTGAAGGCGCGGATGTACGGTGCCGATGGGCTCGCGTTCGACCAGAGCCAGGTGTTGGAGCACGTGTCGTAGGGGCCGCAGGCGGTGCTCAGCCCTCCGTAGAAGACACCCGCCGACGCCGTCGGATCGTACGCCGCCGCCATCGCCTCGATCGGCGACGGACCGTACGACGCGAACTGTTCGAGCCAGGTCCCGCCCGAGAAGGTCCAGGTGTTGTTGGTCGTGGAGTCCTCGACGAGAAGGACGTACCCGCCGGGGGGGTAGTCGAGGAGCTCGGAGGCGGACGCGGGCGGCGGGGCGGCCCCGGCCGTCGCCGTGATGTTCGACCATACGCCGCCCTGGAAGGTCCACGTGACGTTGTTGATGGCGGGCAGGGAGGTCCCGAACAGGAGGACGTAGCCGTCCGTGGAGTCGTAGACCAGCGGATTGCTGGGCGGTCCGGGCGGCGGGGCGCCGGCGGTGCTGGTGATGTTGGACCAGGCCCCGGCCTGGTACGTCCAGGTCGACATGTGACCGGGCGCGCCGGTGAGCAGCACCACGTAGCCGTCCGCCGCGTCGTAGACCATGTTCGGATAGTACTGGCCCGGCGGTGGGGTGGCCGGGGTCAGCTCGGTCCACACGCCGCCGGCGAACTCCCAGGTGTCGTCGAGCATTCCGCTCGTGTCCTGGCCTCCGAAGAGGAGCACGTAGCCGTCGGCGGCGTCGTACGCCATCCCGGCGAGGGTGCGGGCGGGAGGGGCCGTCGAGGTGGCGACCTGCGTCCACAGATCACCCGAGAACGCCCAGAGGTCGTTCGTCGGGTAGGTGACGCCGCTGTCGGCGGATCCGCCGAAGAGCAGGAACTGCCGGCTCGCGCCGTCCCAGACCGCGTTCGAATAGTACCGGGGACCGGGCGTGACCGGCGTGAGATTGGTCCAGTTGCCCGCATGGAATCCCCAGGTGTCGGCGAGGTCGGCGGCCCCGGTGCCGCCGAAGAACAGGAGCCGCCCGTCGGTCGGATCGTCCGCGGAGGCGGCCCCGAGGCGTTCGATCGGGCCCGAGGAGGCGACCTGGCTCCAGTCCCCCGAGCTGAAGGTCCAGGCGACCTCGGACTGGCCCCCGGTGAAGTTGTACGCCGTCGTGTAGACGACCTCCTTGTCGGAGGAGTCGTAGCTGAACGCGTCCGGGGTGGGGACCGGCGGGGAATGCGCTGGGTGAAGCGGTGTCCAGGTCCCGCCGGAGTAGTTCCAGGTGTCGTTCAGGTTGCCGGTGGGACCCGTCCCCCCGAAGAGGAGCACGTACCCGGCCGCGGCGTCGTACGCGATCCCCGCCTCGCCCCGCGGTGAGGGGGTGACGGTCGGCGTGAGCTGGGTCCAGCTGCCCGACGAAAACCTCCAGGTGTCGTTGCACCAGCCGTAGGCGATGGTGCAGGTCCCGCTCTCGCCGCCGTAGAGGAGCAGGTATCCGTCCGCCGGGTCGTCGACGAGGGCTCCGTCGAACCGGCCGGGAGGGGAGAGGGCCGGCGCGAGCTGGCTCCACGCGCCGCCGTGATAGCTCCAGGTCTGGTTCGCCGCACTGCAGGGCGACGACTCGCCCCCGAAGTTCATGCCCCCGAGGAAGACGACGTACCCGTCGTGGGAGTCGTAGGAAAGCATCGATCCCGGGCAGTTCTCCGGCATCACCGCCGGATGGAGCGGCTCCCAGGTCCCGTTCGCGTAGCTCCACAGGTCGGTCGGACCCTCGGTGCCCCCGCCCGTCGTCGTGGCTCCGATCAGCAGCACGTAGCTGTCGGCCGCGTCGTACGCCATCTCGAAGTCGTAGAGGGCCTGCGGAGGAGGACTGGCCACCGCGCCGACCTCGGTCCAGCCCGCCGTCCGGTTGCCGGCACCGACGGGGCCGAGCTCGTCGGCCGGCCCGCCGCAGGCCGAGGTCCCGAGCAGCCGGAGCCCGTGACAGCTCCAGGGGTGGGGCGTCGTCGATGGGGAGGCGACCCCGCTCGCGACGGGCGTGGCCCCGATCGGGGCCGTCACGTTGAGGGAAGGTCGCAGGGCGGAGGTGAGGGCCGCGGGACCGAAGGGGAGCGATCCGGCGAGCATCACGACGAGCACGCCGGCCACGAGGAGGATCTGCAGAGCGGAACGTCGCGAGGCCGTCATCGTGGTTCCTTCCGGGGCCGGGACATATAAGCCTCGGGCGAGAAGATGCCGGAGTTATTCCGTCCGGGGGGGATCTCGGCGGAATATCCGGCCCCCACGTCGCCCGGATCCCCCCCGCCGTACGGCGGTCCGGAGGAGCGCGGATCAGCGAACGGGGCTCACCGAGGCGGGCGCGGCGACCCCGAGGTGCCGGGCCAGGTCAGGGAGGTCGCGGGCCACCGCCGATGCCCCGAGGGCGAGGAACCGATCCGTCGTCATCGTGCTGGCACGGTCCGAGGGTTCCGGCAGGATCCCGTAGAATCGGACGCGCGCCCGCGTGGCGCACTCGGCGTCGATCTGGTGATCGCCCACGTAGAGGGCGCGGTCGGGCGGCACGCCCATCTCGTTCAGGAGCATCAGGAGCGCCTCGGGCGACGGCTTGGCCGGACCGAGGGAGCTGCGACTGCGGAGGTAGGGGAAGAACTCGGCGAGCCCGGTCTTCTGGAGCGCGGCGCGGCAGAACTGCTCGGCGCTCCGCGTCAGCACCGCAAGCCGGAAGCCACGCTCGCTGAGCGGTCGGAGCAGGTCGGCCGCCCCGGCCCGGGCGACGGTCCGCGGGAGGGCCTCGAGCTCGATCGCGTCGATCAGCTTGTGCGCCTCGGCCTCCATGCGGAGGGAGACGCCTTCGCTGACGTTGTTCGCCAGGAGCTCGGCGCGGGCCTTCTCCATGATCTCGTGGATCGGCTCCGTCGGGGAGAGGTGGCCGGGGATGACGCCGGCTCGCTCGGCGAGCCGGATCACCTCGCGACGCATCCGACCGAAATCGTGCTGGCTCAGGACGAGCGTCCCGTCGAGGTCGAAGACGACCCCGAGCAGCGGCTCGATGTAGCGGGGGGCGGCGTCCGACGGCGGCATCTCCACCTCCTCGCCGTTCAGGTCCCGAGGGATTAGGTAAGCATTTGCTTCGACGGGAAAGGGGCTCCCGTCGCCGCATGGGGGGAGCGGAACGGGGCGCGGGGTCAGACCGCCGACCGTGGCTTCCGGAGGGTCACGATCGATTCGCGGAGCACGAAGCTGCGGCGCTGGCCGCTCCGGCGGGCGCGCGCGACCTCGACGGACTCGATCGTGAAGCCGACCGACGCCCCGAGGCGGGCGAGGAGGAGGTCCCCCGGCACATAGGCGCCCGCGAGGAGCGAGTCGCCGACGACGAGGACGAAGCGGCCGCCTGGGGCGAGGCCATCGAACACGCGCCGAAGGACCGGGACGAGGTCCGCGAAGTAGCGGTTCACGATCCCGTGGACATCGTTCCGTCGGTAGGTCGCCTTCCGGGCCACGTTCGACCGGATCCGCTCGAGGATCGCCGGTAGCCACGGATCAGGCGTCCCGTCGAGCGACAGGTACGCGTCGGCCTCCCCGCGGGGGAGGTTGTCGCACGCGACCATCGCCTTCCGGAGGGCGACCAGGTCCGCGTAGGATCGCGCGTAGCCGAGCCACGCGAGGTCGAGCTTGTAGTTCATCACGTAGTCCATGCCGTTGACGTACGGCGGGCTCGTCACGGCGAGACCGATCCGGCCGGGGGGGAGTCGCACCGATCGCGCGTCGGTCTCCCGGATCTCCGCCCTCGGTCCCCACCCCGCCCTTTGCCCGTCGAGCGTCCGAAGGTCCCCCTGCATCTCGGCGATGGCGCGGCGAAACTCCGCGACCGGGTCCGGCAGAACGCTCGGCTCCGGTCCGCCGTAGCCGAGGCAGGGGGATCGACGGAGCCGGCTGACGGGGATGAGGATCCGCCCGAACGCGATGCGCACCGCGCGGCCCTCGGGCGTCGTGGTGTCGGGGAGCGCGTCGCGGAGGCGAGTGAGCTCTCGGAGCACCGGGGGAGCGAAGTGGTGCGGCGTCTCTCGAAGGAACGGGAGCGCTCCGGTCGGCCGGTGCGCGGCGGCCCGAACGGTCCTCTCCGCCAGGGCTCCCAGACGTTCGGGTCGCAGCTCGAAGTACGTCTTGACCTGGGCCGCCAGGACCGCCGGAGGAAGGAGCTCGACCCCAAGGGCGCGGAACCCCGCCCGGCGGGCCTCGACGGCGGTGGTCCCGCTGCCCGAGAACGGGTCGAAGACCCGGGCGCCCCTGGGGAGCTCCGACCCGGCGAGGAGGTCGGCGACGAACCCGGCCGAGTAGCCCTGGACGTACGGCCACCACCGGTGGACCGGGGCGGACTCGTTGTCGGAGAAGGTGATGCCGCCGCGGTAGGTCCCCAGCGCCACCCCTCCCTCCCGGGCGAACCGTTCGGTGTAGACCGACGGCTCGACGAAATCGGCCCGGGCGTCGAGGCGCTCGAAGTCCCGGAGGATCCAGAGACCGCGACCGATCTGGAGGACGCGCCCCTCCTCCGAAAGAACCTCGAGATCACGCGCGACCGCCGGCAGGGGGCGGGAGATCCGGTCCGCGAGCTGGCGCGCCGTCGACCCGATCGCCCCGGTCTCGGCGAGGGCCGCGAGCAGGGGGCTCGTCGGCGATCCGGTCTCGACCGCTCGCGCCGCCACGCCGGTGCATCGCCGCCGTCTAATCAAGGGTATGCGTTGCGGCCGGGCGACAGGACGCCTATCCGCGGGACTCGAAGAGGACCGCGCCGGCGGTCGAGCCGGCGGTGAGCCGCTCCATGTCGTGGAGGAGCGTGACGGCGCCCTCGCCCTTCGACGTGAGCTTGTAGTGCTCGCCCGAGTGGGCGACCAGGCCCTCATCGACGAGCCGGTGCAGATGGAACGAGAGCTTCGGTGAATCGTCGAGCTCGGCGGCGTGCATCACGTCGCTGAACGCGGCCGGGGCCTGGGCGAGCCGGAGCAGGACGCGGCGTCGGATGGGGCTCGCGATCGCCTCGAGGGCGCCGTGGACCTGGTTCGCCACGAGGACCGACCGGATGGCCGTCGCCGCGTCCCGGGAGATGCGCCGGGGGTCGAGGCCGATCGCGAACGGGCCCCGGCTCTGCACGCGGTCCCGGACCCGCTGGAGGAGGTCCACGACATCGTCCAGGCGGTGGTCGGTGAGCATCCGGTCGACGCGCGCGAGGACGACCCCGCCTTTCTCGTGGTCGCTGTAGAACGCCTCGACCTCGTCCAAGAGCCGTGCCGGGTCCTGGCCGTCGTAGGGTCGCACCGTCACGGAGTCGGGGCCCCGACCCGGTCGGTCGGTCAGGAGCAGCATGGGGACCTTGTGGGACTTGGCGAGCGAGGCGGCGAGAGCCACGGGGTCCTCCGCGGGGAGGTCCGCCTCCGAGAAGGCCCGCTCCTCGGTCACGAGGCGGAGCACCTGGCGCACCTGCTCGCCGCGGAACGGCTTGCCGATGTACTCGAAAGCGCCGAGCTTCATCGCCTCGACGGCGGTGGGCACCGTCGCGAACCCCGTGACGACGATCACGTACGTCCGCGGCCACCGCTGGCGGATCTCGCGCAGGAGGTCCAACCCGCTCTGACGGGGCATCTTGAGATCGGTGAAGACGATGTCCCGCTCGCCCGTTTCGAGGACCTCAAGGGCCTTGCGCGCCGAGGGAGCGGTCTCGACCTGGTGCCCCTCGTCGGCTAGGAACGTCGAGAGCTCCTCCCGGAACACTTCGTCATCATCGACGACGAGCAGCCGCACGAGGCCTTGGAGGGTCGACTGGGGCTAAAACCTTGGGGGAGCGTGGCGCGGCCGCACAGGACCGCCCGAGGCGGTAGAGGGAACGCCGACCCACGGACGAGCTACGGCGATCCCTTGGGCGCGGCCGGCTCCCAGAGCTCGAGGGGGTGGCCCTCGGGATCGTGGAGCCGGGCGAACCGGCCGTTCGGGTACGCCGGCGGGTCCATGGCGACCGCGATCCCCGCGGCCGTCAGCTGGGCGACGAGGGCATCCGGGTCCCGGACCCGGAAGTTGATCATCCATTGAAGCTCGACGTTCCCGAAGTACTCCTTCGATTCGGGGAACGGGCCGAACACCGTCGGTCCCGCCTCCTGGTGCCACGATCGCTCTCCGTAGCTGGAGGGGGCCGGATCGACGCCGAGGTGGTCGCGGTACCGCCGGGCCAGAGCGGACGGATCCCGCGCGCGGAAGAACACCCCACCGATCCCGGTCACCTTCTCCATCGCCGTAGCTCCCTCCGGGCCGCGACGCGGTCCCTTGGTGCCGTAGGGCCGATCGGAGGAAGCGGTCGACGGGTGCTCGCGAGGCTGGGCTTGTTCCGCGGAGACGAGGCCGACGAGGAGAGGGGGCCGATCGGCCACGGCGGCCGCAGGTGAAGGCCGGTTGACCCCGCGCTCATGTAGCTAGTGGGCCCGATGCCGGGTCGTGAACGAGACGACCCCCACCCACCGCGGGGAGAGGACCGGTGGCTCCGTGACCACCCTCCTCCGGGTCGGCGGAGCGGCGGCCGGCCACCGGTCGAGCGAGACCACGGATCGGAAGCGGAACCTACGGGTGCGAATCGCCATGAAGTCGGTCCCCCTGGGGATCGACTCGTCAGCGAGCCTCGAGCAGGCCGAAGAGCAGATGGACGAGGCGGGGGTCAACTGGCTCCCCGTCGTTGAGCAGGGCCGTCTGGTCGGCTTGATCACCCGTCTCGACATCCGCCAGACCCTCGACTCCCACCCCGCCGGATCCTCCCGCATTTCGCTGCGCTAGTCCCGCGGGCCGTCGCCACGGCCCCGAGGCGACGGCCCTACGGGCCGGCCGCGGCCGGGTCCGATACCGGGAGTCGGATCGTGAACGTGCTCCCCCGTCCGATCGCGGTCTCCACGCCGACGCTGCCGCCGTGCGCCCGCACGATCCCGTGAACGATGGCGAGGCCTAGCCCGGTCCCCTTGCCGTCCGTCTTCGTCGTGAAGAACGGCTCGAAGATGTGCGGTAGCACGTCCGGAGGGATGCCCGGTCCCGTGTCGGTGAGCGAGACCCACGCGGCCCGGTCGTCGCTCCCGGTCCGGATCGTGAGGGTTCCACGACCTTCCATGGCGTCGCAGGCGTTGTTGATGATGTTGATGAACACCTGCAGAAGTTGGACCCGGTCTCCTCGGATGAGGAGGGAACCGCGGCCGGGCTCGTTCCGGATCTCGATGTCGGGGGATTGCTTGCCCCGGGCGAAATCGACCGCCTCGGTCACCGCGGCGACGAGATCGACCTGGCCGACCTCCGGCGGATGATGACGGGAGAAGTCGAGCAGGCCGCCGACGATCCGAGCGGCCGCCTCCACCTGGGCCGTGATCGCGTCGGCGCGACCGGCGACCCATGGGTTCGGCGCCTTCCGGTGGAGGCTCTCCGCCATGAGCATGATGTTCGCGAGCGGCGTGTTCAGCTCGTGGGCGACGCCCGCGGAGAGCTGGCCGAGCGAGGCCAGGCGGTCGGCCCGCGCCACCTGCCGCTCGAACTCCTTCTGCTCGGAGAGGTCGGTCGCGACCCCGATGAAGTGGGTGATCTCCCCGAGCTCATTCCGTAGGGCCGTGATCGTGAGGAGGACCGGGTGGTCCTTCCCGGCCCGGTCCGTGTTCACGATCTCGCCGGACCAACGGCCGACCGAAGGATCGAGCAGGGCGAGCCACATTCCACGATAGACCTCCGTCGGGGTCTTGTTGCTCCGGACGACCCTCGGTTTCTGGCCGATCAGCTCGGCGCGCGGGAATCCGTAGGTCCGCTCGAACGCCGGGTTGACATCGACGAGGACCCCGTTGCGGTCCGTGACCTCCATCGCTTCGTGGCTGTGCAGGAACGATTGGTAGAACAGTCGGGCCCGCTCGACCTCCTGGGCCCGGGCCGTCGTGTCGTTGAAGATCAAGAGCGCCCCGCGATGGCGCTCCGCACCGTGCCCCAGCGGGAGGACATCCACGTCGAGGACGAGCGATCGCCCCGAGCTGAAGGACGTGTACTGGAACGAATTGAGATGGACCGTCGTCCCGGATCGGAGGGCCGCCTGGATATGGCGGTCCAGGCCGGAGCTCTGCATCGTCGGGAGGGTCAGGAGGCTGGTCCCGAGCATCCGGTCCGTCGCGCCGAAGATCGCCCGGGCCGCCGGGTTCATCGTCGTCAGCAGTCCCTCGGCGTCGACCGTGACGATGCCGACCGGAACGTGCTCGAATATCTCCTCGAGCGCCGGCGGGCTCGGCGGGTGCGACGGCATTCCCGGGCGGGACCTTGGAGAAGAGTATGAGCTCCTCGGTGCGAGGGCGTCGGACGGGGGGTGAGATCGACCGGAGAGCCGTCGACGCCTCTCCGCGACGCCCGAGCTCGGCATGTCGCGTCCTGGCTTGGGGACGAGGGTCGCTCAGACGACCTGGATGGACCCGATCATGAACCCCGGCGTCTGCATCGAGTACGGATCGCACGGGGCGAGACAGGTCCAGACGAGGTGCCCGGTCGACGTGAACTCCATCGTGAACGTCGTGACCGTGGCGTCGATGCCGTTGGGCGACGGCGGGACCGGGACGCTCAGCAGCGGGGTGCCGGAGGCGACCTCGAGGTCGGAGGCGGCTCCCGGATAGACGATGGTGAAGGTGTGGCTGATATTGCCCTGTGTGAGGGAGGTGAGGGTGACCGGCGGACCGCCGTTCGAGAAGTTGTACGTCGCCGACCCCCCGATCGTCCCCATGACGTCGCGGTAGGGGGCGGACACATTGTTGATGCCGCTGTCGTAGCAGAGGATCGTGACGACGACCGGCTGGTTCACCGGCACGCTCACGTTGGCCGGATAGAACGTGTCGTACGCCGTGGTGGCGCTCGTCGTGATCGTGAAGTACAAGTAGGCCGGCTGGGAGTTTGCGGTCGGCGTGGAGCTCGTCGGCAGCGAGATGCTCGGCAGGTGACCGCCCGACGCGACGACCGCTACGCCGCCCATCCAGATCAGCGATACCGCCACGAGCGCGGCGAGGAGGACGCTCGGGATCCCGCCGCGCGAGCTTCGTACGGGGCGCGTCGCCGGTCCGTCGGAGCTAGAGGTCGTGGAGTCGTTCGGCATCGGGATCCCTGGCCAATCGCACCGGGGCCAAGTATGTATGGGGAAGGTCAACTCGGGCTGACGAAGACGAGGAATCCGTCAAGCCGGGTTGACCACCCGAGCGCCGGGGTCAGTACGCATAGCTGTAGCTGGGGCTGACGACCTTCCCGTGGTCGACGATCAGATAGTCGCGGTCCAGCGGGCGACCCTCGAGGTACCGCGTCACGCAGTCCTGGATCCCATCGGCGTAGCGCTTCTGGGCCTCGAGCGAGGTGCCCGAGACATGCGGCGTCATCGCGTGGTGGGGCATCGTGCGCCACGGGTGGTCCTTCGGGGCGGGCTGGGGATACCAGACGTCGCCGGCATAGCCGGCCAGGTGGCCGCTCTTCAGCGCCTCGACGAGCGCCTCGGTATCGACGATCCGACCCCGGGCGGTGTTCACGAGGTAGGCACCCTTCTTCATTCGATGGAGCCGGTCGCGATCGAAGAGTCGGTCGGTCGCCGGGGTTAGCGGCGCGTTGATGCTGACGACGTCGCACACCGGCAGGAGAGCGTCGAGCGGAAGGTAGCGGGCGCCGAGCACCTCCTCCTCCGTCGTGGAGAGTCGGCGGTTGTCGTAGTATCGGACGCGCACGTCGAACGGTCGGAGGCGCGTCGCGACCCGTTGGCCGATCCGGCCCATCCCGACGATCCCCACCGTCTTGTCCTCCAGATCGTGGGATTTCGCCGCGATCGATCCGATATCCCATCCCCCTTGGACCACGTCCAGGTACGAGGGGACGAAGTTCCGGACGAGGGCGAGGATCTGCATCACGACGTGCTCGGCGACGCTGACCACGTTGCTGCCCGTGATCTCGGCCACGGTGATACCACGCTCCGCGGCCGCGGCGAGGTCGAAGTGGTCGGACCCGACCCCGGCCGTGAGCAGAAGGCGGAGCTTCGGCGCCCGCGCGATGCGCTCCCGGGTGATGTATGCCGGCCAGAACGGGGTCGCGATGAGCACGTCGGTCTCCGGAAGGAGCCGGTCCAGCTCCGCACCGGTGTCCGACGTCGCGATGAGCTCGTGCCCCCGGGATTCGAGAAGGGAGCGAAGGCCGAGCGCATTCTCGACACACCCGAGAAGTTCGGGGGTCTCCTTCGCCGCCGGCCCGCCGGGATACAGCACTGCCACTACGCGCATGAGTTCCTCCCTCGCTCGCCAACCCGCGGGTCCGTCGGGGAGCCGCGGCTGCCTCGACCACGGTAGGAGTTCGAACTATATGACCCGGGTCCGGGGCCGGGATCCTCCGAGAGTTCCCTCCCCGGGGACCCCAGCCGTTCCGGCGAGGGGATCCGTCCCCACCGTGGTGCCGCGCCACGCCGTCCCGGCAGCATGCGGAAGCGCGCGGCATCGGGTCCGCGTGGTTCGAAACGATATCGTGCTCACGAGGCGCAATTTCGTGCGTCGCGAAACGGCATGCCGGTCCTAGCCTTCCGCTGAAAACGGGGGTATTAAGCCCCACGCGAAAAACTTGAGCCCGTGGCCGGGTCTCGGACATCGCCGAACCCGAAGCCCGGCGAGGCGCCCGCGTCGCCGGAGAGCTCCCCTGATCCGGGCGGCCTCGAAGAGCCGTCGGTGGCCCAGCGCCGCGCCAGCCACGGCGAGGCCGGAACGGACGGCCTCCCCGCCTGGGCCCGGTTCCCCCATGTCGACAGCAGCCGGGAGGGCCGAGCATTCGATTCGGAAACTGAATCGTCGGACGAGGCCCGACGGGCGGAGACCGAACGCGTCCTCCGGGAGCTCGACGGGCTTCCCGAGGAGATGCGGCCGCGGGGCCGGGCCGCCGGCGCACCCCCCTCCCCCCGACCGCCCGAACCGACCCCCGCCAACGAGCCCCCGCTGGCGGAACCGCCCGAGGCGGCGGCCCCGGCCGATCTTTGGGACTCTCCGGACACCTACCTCGAGGAGCGGCTTCGGATCGCCAACGCGACCGCGACCGAGCTCGGCCGAGACCTCCGAACGATCGCCGAGACCTGGACCCGGGTCGTCGGGAACATTGAGAGCTTGGAGACCGAGGTGAAGCACGCCCACGACGAGGTCGCGTTCATCCGAGCCGCCGCCCGGGGCGGGGGAGCGCCTCCTCGAAGGCTGCCGGAAGCCGCGACGCCCGCCCCCGCTCCGACGTCGGTCCGCACACCGGCCACGGTTCCCCGCCCCGGTGCCCCCACCCGCTCGCCGGGCGCGGTGGCCGCGACGCACGTACCGTACGCGGGTTTCACCGCGGAACGGTACAATCGGACCATCGGGGCGCTCAAGGCGCGACGACGCCGGCTCGCGGCTTGGACGTTCGTGTCGGCGGGCGTCATCAGCCTCGCCCTCGTCACCGTGACGGCTCTCGCCAAGGAGGCGATGCCGCCGTGGTGGCTCTCCGTCCTGCCCGCCGTCTGGATGATCCCCGTGCCGTTCTTCGTCCTATCCTTCCGGGGCACGCAACGAGTGCTCCGGCACAATCATCTGGAAGTACCGGGAGGGCCGCCGTGAAGCCGCCCACGGTGATCTTCCAGATCACGGCGATCGGGAAGAACGCCCGGGCCCTCGACGAGTCGGCCCGGTCGGTGCTCTACTGGCTCCGGAACACGCCGAGGCTGTGGTTTCGACCCGTCGTGTGGGTCCTGATCGAGCCGGAGGGGTATGCCTCCGCGCCGGAGCTCTACGATGCTCTCGGTCGAGAGGGGATACGGCTTCTGGTCGTCCCGGCCGGATTCACGACCCCCCTCGGGGCCCTCGGGAAGGCTCGGGCCCTCCACTACGCGACGGAGCGCCGAGTCGAGCTCGGCCTCTCGAACGCCTCCACGTGGATCTACCACCAGGACGAGGAGACGTGCGTCGGCGAGGACACGCTGCTCGGGATCTCGTCGTTCGTCCGATCCGGTCGGCATCTCGTCGGCTCCGGCGTCATCCTCTACCCGATCGACTGGACCGGCACGCCCACCCACATCCAGGAGCTCACCCGATCGTACGACGACTTCCGCGTCCTCGACTCCATGACCGAGCCGGGCAATCCCACGGCGGGGTTCCACGGCTCGCACATCCTCGTCCGCGCCGATGCCGAGGACCTGGCGGGTTGGGACGCGCCCGGGTACGCCCCCGCCGAGGACCTCGCCTTCGAGATCCGCTTCCGGGCGCGGTTCGGGTCCGTCTTCGGCGTCCTCAACGGGTTCGCCTACGAGAAGGGGGCCTACTCGCTCGCCGACCAGCTCCGGCAGCGCCGTCGTTGGGTCCATGGGGTCCTTCACGCCCTGTTCCGCTCCCGCGATCTGCCGAGGTCCCGACGGGTCACGGTCGCGTACTCGGCCCTCTCCTGGTTCTCCGCGCTCCCGTCGATCCTCGTGCTCGTCGCGAGCTTGTTCGTGCACTACGGTCCCCTCCTCTTCTTCACGGGCGTGTTCACCGGGTTCGTGTGGGTGTCGATGGTGACCGCCTATCTCGAGGGATTCCGCCTCCACTCCGAGTACGTCCGAAGGTCCACCTCCCTTCCCCGGCTCGTCCTCTACGGGATCGTCGGCGCGCTCGTCGACATCGCCGCCCCGTGGTTCGCGCTCCTCACGCGGCCGACGAGGAACGACTTCATCCCGAAGGACCGACCGGCCGCCTCCGGCCAGAGCGTCCGGCCCCGCGCGACGGACTAGGGCCCCATTCCCGGCCGGGTGGAACCGGGAGCCGATCCGTTCTTCCGGTCCGTCTGGCGATCGTGGAAGAACTGCTCGACGACGTTGAGGTGCCGGAGCATGGCCGTCTTCTTCGCCTGGTGGGACTGCATGCGGTGGAGGATCCCGTCGAGGGCCCGAACGGCCTCGACGACGTGCGGGCCCTTGTTCAGCATCACGCACTCGGCCCGTTCGCCCATCGCGGCATCGGTCACTTCGGCGCGGGAGGGAAGTCCGCTCTTCGTCAGGCCCTCGAGCACCTGCGTCGCCCAGATCGCCGGGAGATGGGCGGCCTCGCAGAGCCAGAGGATCTCCTCCTGGACCTCCGCGAGCCGTTCGTACCCGACCTCCACGCCGAGGTCCCCGCGGGCGATCATCACGCCCACCGGCGGTTGACGGAGGGCGCCGAGAAGGATCCCGGGGAGCTGATCGAAGGCGCGCCGGGTCTCGACCTTGAGGACGACGCCCATCCTCGGACGTCCCAGGCGGGCGAGCTCGGCCCGCAGGGCCTCGAGGTCCGAGGGGGTGTGCACGAACGAATACCCGACCAGGTCGGCGTGACGGGCGATGAACCCGAGGTCCTCCAGGTCCTTCGGCGGGATGGGAGGGAGCTGGAGCGCGGTGTCGGGGAGGTTGATCCCCTTGTCGGCCCCGAGCCACGTCCCGCCGACCGGCGCGTGGACCACCTCGACGATCAGGCGCTCCGCGCTCGCGGCGCGGACGACCCCTCCGATCCTCCCGTCGTCGAACCAGATCGATTCCCCGCGTCGGGCGGATCGAAGCGCCTCGGGGAGCGTGCACGCGATATGCGCGGGCCGGCGAACGCGCCCGCGGGCGTCGCGCCGCGCGTCCTCGCCGGGAGTCGCGCGTGCGGTCACGACGATGCGGTCGCCCACCCCGAGACGGAGGCGTCCCGCCTTGGGAGGGACCGGTCCGATCGGGGCGGCGTCCTCGACGCCCCCGGCCGAGGTCGCGGTGAGCCGGATCGCCGTCGTCAGGTAGACGCTGCGCCGGGCCTCGGCGCGGCATCGGACCCCGACGCGCGCGGCGAGGCGCAGGGTCCGGTGGGCCCCGCGGGCATCGACGAGCTCGATCCGTTCCCGTGGGCGACGACGCTCGAGCCATTCGCGAGGGACCGTGACCACGGCATCGCCGGCGGGGGCCGAATCCTCGGTTCCCTGGGGTACGAGCCAGAGCGAGGCCGGTGCGGTCGTGCGACCGAACGGATCTCGGCTCGGCCGAATCTTCAGGACCGCGGGCCCCGCCGTCATCGGTCCGGTCCGGATCTTGGGTCCGGCGAGATCCATCTGGACGCGGCACCGACGTCCGAGCGCGCGCTCGGCGCGGCGGAGGTGAGCGATCATGCGGCTCCATTCGGCAGGACCCTCGTGGGCGCAGTTGATCCGGGCGCAGTCCATCCCGCCCTCGACGAGCCGCCGGACCAGCCGATAATCGGTGGCGGCCTCGGCGGGCATCGTCACCATGATCCGTACGCCGCGGCCCGGTCGGGTCGGGCCGAACAGCGCGGCGGCGTTGCGTTCGATGATCCGTCGGCCCCGCTCGGGGTCCGGTCCCGGGGAGGGAGGCCGGATCACCGGGGTCCCGCCGCGCACGCGGTCGAGCCATCCGAGCACGGTATCGAGGTTGTAGAGCACGTGGCTCTCCGAACGGCCGAGCGAGGAGAGGCCCCAGTGCGCGAGGCGCGCCTGGTCCCGCCGAAGGTCGAAGCGCCGGAACGCCAGGTAATGGAGGAGGTTCCGAGCGCTGTCGCGACGGGTTCCGTAGGCCGTGAGATCGACCGCATTCTCGAGATCGAGGAGGCTCGTCCGAACGCGCTCGAGACGCGCCTCGAGCGATCCGACGGAGGCCGTCGCCGGTGGGAGGAGCGTCGAGAGCCCGGGCATGATCCCTCGGGGCGACCGAGCGGGCCGCGGGTTATAGCCCGGAGATGAGGTCGAATTCACCTTCGCACGGAATGCCGGCCCGACGCGATCCGCGGACCGAGTCGACCTCGGCCGCTACCTCAGGGCGAAGTGGTCCGAAGGGAGTCCCTAGGCGCGGACGGTGGGTGCCGGGGTTCGGCCCAGCTCGTCGAAGAGGTCCCGCAGGTGCCCGTTGCAGAGGAAGTAGTTCCGCCCCTGCAGCAGGGAGGCGGGATAGTCCCGTACCTCGGGCGGTTCGGGGGAGCAGGGATTGGATGTCCCGGTCGATTCCGACCGGGGCCGACCGATCAGCTCGCGGTACGCGCGGTCGATCTCGCAGACGGGCCGAGGGGCCCGATTGGCGCTCATACCGGTCTCAGGCGGTCCCGACCCCGTCGTGTACCTCGACGTTGTCAGGTCGTATGTCGAAGCCGAGCCGGGCGAGGGCGTCGAGGCTCATGGTGAGGCTCTCCTGATGGGAGCGGTAGAGGACAAGATCGATCTCGGCAATCCGGATGTGGTTCTGCCACACGTGAATCTGTTTCATGGCCTCATAGCCCACCGCAAGCTCTTGAGCTAGCCCACTCGACTGGGGGGGCCGCGGCCCAAGACAGGGCGGGTCACGGAGGTATCGGTCGCGGCCCGTGCCGGAACGCGATCGAAGGCCCCGTGGGACGGGGATCCGTCGACTTCCCCCGCTCATTCGAACAGGGCGAGAGGTCCACGCAAGCAATCCCCGCGGGCGGACAACCTGGGCAGGTCGTCCAAGTTACTTCTTCTTCTTGCCCTTGCCCTTGACCTGCTTCTTCGCCATGTCACCTTCGGGGAGCGCCGGCGGTACAATAGGGAGACCATCGACGCTCGGGGGGCGGCCCCGGCGCGGCTTCTCCAGGGCCGGCGGGACCCCGACCCGCTCGGTCCGCGGTCCGAGAGGGCCAGCTGCCGCGCTCCCGAGATGGCCCGGGGCCGCGCCTCGACGGACCCCCGGATCGGGCCAATTCGTCGGATATCTCGCGCGGGGGGAGGGGCGAGAAGCGACGCAACCCTCTATCTGGGAAGGAGGGGTGGGGGCCGAGGGGTAGTTCCCACCGCGGGGCACGTCGTCGATGTCCAGGACCATCGGGGCCGAGAAGGGGGCGGCGCCGCCCTCGCGCCCCAGCGCCGCCGGCTCCGGGTCGCGCACCCCCGAGAAAGGCGCGGCGCCCGTCGCCACGAACTCGTGGGCGAGGCGGACCATTCTCTCGAGGGCGCACCAGATCGGGCTGCCCCAGGAGCTGGCGAAGCAGGTGGGCAGCGTCGCGCTCTGGTACTACAACCGGATCGTGCTAATGCACCAGGGTAAGGCGGCCCGGGACCAGGAGCTTCCGCACGACACCAACCGCTACCTCGTCCCCATCACCCTCGCCCTCGCCTGCGACTTCAAGGCGCATCACGTCGAGCTGGAGCGACTGCTTCGGCTCTCCGGGACGCCGACCCGGAAGACCATCGACACGGCTCAGGCGTTCCTCGTCCGGTACGCGCAGTGGCTGACGCCGGCGCGGACCGGGGGCGGCTCGCCGCGAAGCGCCCGCGGCCCTGGGGTTCGGTCGACCCCGTCCGGCCCTCGACCGGCGGCTCGTGCCGAGTTCCAGATGAAGTCGCCAGCGGCCGCGAGATCCTCGCCCACCTCGGAGGCCAGGGCCGGGGCCGCCCGCCCCGCCCCCTCGGGGACGCGGCTGGCCCCGGTCACGGCCCTCGCCGTCCCGGTCTCCGGCGAGATCCTACGGCTGCGAAGCCTGTTCCACCGCCTCAATCCACCGAACCACGGGCCCCGCGCCCCCCCGAGGCCGAGGCACCAGAACACGAACGCCTGGGCGAGGAAGCGGATCGTCGACGTCTCCCGGACGCTCGGGCTTCCCGAGCACGTTCGGAAGCGCTCGCTCGAGGTCTACGAGAGGATCGTGGACCTCCACAGCGAGAAGGGCCACGCCCCGGCCGGCAAGAGGCTCCAGCTCTCTCCACGGCTCAACTGGTCCCTGGTCTACACGACCCTCTATCTCGGATGCCGGCTCGAGGAGTACCCGAAGGACCTCCGCGACATCCTGGGAGCGAACCCGCACCAGGGCTCGCTGCGGGAGATGTACGGCCTCTACCGGTTCTACAAGCGCGAGCTGAAGCTGACGATCAAGCTGGTCGACGTGAAGACGTTCATCCTTTCCTGGCTGGACGGGTTCGAGCTGAGCGACCTGATGCAGGAGCGCGCCGCGGCCAGCGAGAACGAGTGGGTCAAGAACCGGGCGATCGCGATCGCCAACAAAGCCCGGGGACACACGTCGTTGAGGAAGACGAGCACGAAGATGATCGCCGCCGGCGCCTTCACGACGGCCCTGGTGGAGCGGGAGCCTCCCGGGAACCTTCGAGCGTTCTACCGGGCGGTGGCCGATTTCCTGCACATGAGCGAGGACACCATCCGGTTCATCGTGACCCGGATCGGCGAGATCATCTGAGCGTTCGGCGCGGCCGGAGCCCGCGCTTAGGGCCTTTAAGTGGAGGGCCCGGCTAGGGTCGGTCCGCACCGAGGTCTCATGGCGAACGGTGGACCCGGGTCCCGCGTGCCAACGACGCCTTTCCGCACCTTCCTCGATGTCGACTGGAAAGCGTGGCTGAACCTCTACCCGGAGATCGGGACGGTCGTCGGGGAACCGGGGTACGACGACCGGTGGACCGACGACTCTCCCGGCGGGATCGCGCGCCGGGGACGGCAACTCGAGGGGAGCCTGGCCGGGGTGCGAGGGTTCGATCGCGCGAATCTGGACCGGCGGGACCGGATCGACCGCGACCTCTATCTCGCGCTCCTGGAGGGCGCGGTCGAGGGCCTGCCGTTCGGCGAGGAACCTTGCCCGTTCCACTTCGGCATGCCCCACAACCTCTGGATGCCGATCAGCCAGATGGAGGGGATCCACCTCACGGCCGCCGATCAGCTCGTCATGCAGCCGCACCAGACGGTGCCCGAGCTCGAGAACGTCCTCGCTCGGATGCGGACGCTCCCGAAGGCGATCGACGAGAACCTGGCGCTGCTCGAGGCCGGACGCCGGCTCGGGTACACGGCTCCCCGAGCGGCGATCCATGGGGTCCCGGGCCAGGTCCGCGGCCTCGTCAAGGCCGAGCCGGACGAGAGCCCGCTCCTGGAGATGTTCCACGAGCGGCCCGTCTCCGTCGAGGCGCCCGATTGGGCGCGGCTCGTCGAGGCGGCCCGACGGGCGTACGCCGAGGGCGTGCACCCCGCCCTCGAACGCCTCCACCGGTACCTGACCGACGAGTACCTGCCGGCGTGCCGGGAGGCCGTCGGGGTCTCGGCCCTCCCCAACGGAGCCGCCCGGTACGCGCACTTGATCCGGTGGCAGACCTCGACGGCCCTCACACCCCAGCAGATCCACGAGATCGGCCTGGCGGAGCTCGAACGGCTCCACCGAGAGATGGAGCAGTTGAAGGCGCGGACCGGATTCCAGGGGACGCTCCAGCAGTTCTTCGCGTTCCTCCGCACCGACCCCCGTTTCTTCTTTGACGAGGCGGACCACCTGATCGCCGGGTACCGGGCCCTCGGCAAGCGGGCGGACCCGGGGCTGGCCCGTTTGTTCGGACGCCTCCCCCGGCTCCCGTACGGGGTCGAACCGATGCCGAAGTTCAAGGCCGCGAGCTCGCCGGCCGCCTACTACCAGCCGGGAGCTCCCGCGGCCGGTCGGGCGGGATTCTTCTACGCCAACACCCACGACCTGACCTCGCGACCCCGCTGGGAGATGGAGGACCTCGTGCTGCACGAGGCCGTCCCGGGCCACCACCTCCAGATCGCCCTCGCGGCGGAGCTCGACGGACTGCCCGCGTTCCGTCGGCACAGCGGCTACACCGCCTTCGTCGAGGGATGGGGCCTCTACGCGGAGACCCTCGGGGAGGAGCTCGGCTTCTACGAGGACGCCTACTCGAAGATGGGGCAGCTGATCGCGGACGCGTGGCGCTCCGTGCGCCTCGTCGTCGATACGGGGATCCACGCGCTCGGCTGGTCGCGGGACCAGGCGATCCGATTCTTCGCCGAGAACGCCGGCCGGTCCGAGGCCGACATCGCGGTCGAGATCGACCGCTACATCGTTTGGCCCGGCCAGGCGCTCGGCTACAAGATCGGCCAGCTCAAGTTCCGGGAGCTGCGCGGCCGCGCCGAGCGGGCGCTCGGGGCCGGGTTCGACGTCCGGCGGTTCCACGACGTCGTGCTCGGGGAGGGGGGACTACCCCTCGACCTGCTCGAGGAGCGGGTCGACGAATGGATCCGTTCGGGCGGCCCGGCCGTCGCCGGATAGATTCGCCCCGCCGGGCGCCTGCGCCGTGCGCGGGGGGCCGGGCGAGGCCTGCCCGGGAAGGGGAAAGGGTTGGGCGGTCGGGGGGACCCGGACCTACGTCGCCACGATGCTCGAGACGACGAGCCCGTTGGTCCCACCGAGGTTCAGCGAGGCGGAGGCGCTCGAGCCCACGCCGTACGTCGACGCGTACACGGTCGCGCTGATGTCAAACTGGACCTGGTAGTGGTGACCGGCCACGAACGTGCCGTCCGCGTACATGTACGAGGTGACCCAGCCCGTAGTGAGCGCGAACGAACCAGTGGTGTCGAAGTACTGGCTCACCATCGTGTCGGTCGCGTAGCCGAAGAGGGAGCCGTTGTTCGGGGACACATCGTAGATGTAGATCGCCGCGGTGAGGGCGACCTCGGAGTAGGCGTAGGTGTACGAGCCGTTCACGGGCGGCGCCAGATGGAGGACGGCCCGGGCCGAGAACGCCGAGCTGATGGTCGCGTAGACGTAGCCGTATCCCGCGTACGGGGTCGAGAACTTGGGGCTCGTCAGGCTGATCGAGGAGTAGGCTTCGGCGAAGCCGTAGGAGCACTTGCCGGCGCGGACGGAGTTCGCGACCTGGTAGGTCCCGTTCGTGGAGGTCCACGTCGGGGCGGTCGTCAGCTGGAGGGAGGCGCAGCCGCTGGAGGACGTGTAGGTCGACGGGCTCTGATGGAACCCGTTGAAGGGCGCGGCGAACGTCACCGTGCCGTGCGCGAGCGTAAGCGGCGCGGCGAAGAGCAGGACGGCCGCGAACGCACTCAGGCCAACGCTGCCTCCGAGGAGTCCTCGCAGCCGTCGCGAGGATCGACCGAAGCTACGTGGAGAAGAGGCGTGGCGGGATCGGGCATGGTCGTTCGGTTGGGGAACTGTGGCTTTGTTCGGCTGCATGAGCGCTCTCGGACCCACGAGCCCCCCACCCTACTTGAAGGTCCCTCGTCGATACGGTCGGAGCTGCCGCTCCGGATCCGAGGACCTCGCGGCCGCGACGACTCCGATAGGAGCCGGGATCGGGCGTTCGCGGGGGGGGCCGGAAGCTCGGCCGGCTCCCTACATCGGGGGGAAGTTCTGCCAGGCCATCAGCAGGTTCCCCTCGGAGTCCTTGAAGAACGCCGAGGCGCCGAAACTGTCGAACGCGATGGGACCCTCGACCTTGGTCTCCTTGCTCATGCGATCGGCCTTCTGGAACTTGACCCCGCGTCGCTCGAGATCGGCCACGAACTTCCGGATGTCCTTGACCAGGAACGTATGGTACGCGAGCTTTCTCTTCTCCCGCTTATCGGGAGCCACGAACCATACCTCGGCGCCTCCCACGCTCAGTCCCGCCCAGAAGTTCTTCATCGATCCCTGCCCTCGATAGCGGAGCTTTCCACCGAGCGTCTTCGTGTAGAAACGGATCGCCCGGTCCATCTTCAGGATCGGGATCAGGGACACTAGTTGCGGACCGGACGGCATGGTTCTTTCCTCGTTCCTGGGCCCGCGAGGACGCGGCCCGTTCGGCGTCCATGCTCGGGCGGCTTATCTAGCTTCGCGGGCGGCGGCCGATCCGTGTCGGGGCGAAGGATCGCCCGGTCACGGCGAGGGGAGCCGGTCGAGGAATCCGCTCAGGGTCCCGGCGAACTCGTCGGGGGACTCCAGGAAGGGAAGGTGGCCGGCGCCCGGGATGCCCACCCCGGAGCTCGCGCGGATCCGTTCGACCATCGACTCGCTCTGGGCGGGGGGGATGAGCTGGTCGTCCTCGCCCCAGACCACGAGGGTCGGAACTTGGATGGTCGAGAGGATGGGCGTCAGGTCCGGTCGCTGCGCGATCGCCGTCAGCGCGCCGATCAGTGCCGGCGACCGCGCGCTTCGTACGATCGCGCGGACGGTGTCGACGAGGGGCCCCGCGTCGTCCCAGGTCCTCGGGGAGAGCAGGCCCCGCACGGTGGCCTCGAGATCCAGACGCTGCGCCGGGTCCGTCAGGCGGTGGACCGTCGCGAGACGTTTCTCCTTGCTCACGGCGTCGTCCGCCTCCGACCGGGTATCGGTGAGCACGAGGGCCCGGAACTGCTCGGGATGCGTCCGGTAGAGCTCGAGCGCGATGTATCCCCCGAACGAGTGGCCCACCAGAACGACGGGGTCCGCGAACTGTCGCGCCAGGGTCTGGCCCAGACCCGTCGCGAATCCGGCGAGCGAGTCGGGCACGAAGCTCTCCTGGGCCAGACCGAACCCGGGGAGATCGAGGAGGACCACCCGGTGGTCCTCGGACAACATCCCGAACTGGGGCGCCCAGATGGCGTGGTTCAGCGGATACCCGTGCAGGAACACGACGGGCACGCCCACGCCCCGCTCGATCGAGGGCCAGGCGAGAAACGGTTCGGCGAGCATGGCGTGGGCCCGGTCCTCCGTCCGTACTCGGCCCTACGCCGGGATCGGGGCGGGCTCAACGGGCTGGACGGCCTGTCGGACGTCCCTCCCCATCTGCTTGGTCCCCTCGACGAGGTCGCTCACCCCGTCCTTGGTCGCGTTCACGAGGACCTCGCCGACGTGCTCGACGCCCTGCACGACGTCGTGGCCGACGGTCTTGGAGGTGTCGACGACGAGGGATCCCGCCTCGACCACGCCCTTCTCTCCTTCGACCAGGACGGTCTCGACCTGTCCGGGCAGGCGAACGATCTTCTCGGTGACGGCCTCCTTAGGTTCTACGACGGTGTTCTCCATATTTATCGCTCAGGCTCTCAGAACCCCGACTGGGGGTTATAGGCCTCCTTAATCGGAATCAATGAGAACCGGTCCGAATCGGTAGGGCCCCGAACGCTCCCGGAGCGACGGCGTCGACCCTCCGCCGCCCCGCGGGACCGGGAACTTCTCCGTTCGCTCCCGGCGGGCGGACGATCTAGACGATGGTCGTCGTGCCGTCGGGGTCGTCCGTCACCTGGATCCGCCCGAAGTGGAAGCGACCCCCACGGGCCTTCCAGGCGCGCCGGAGGAAACGGCGCTGGACGCTCGACTCGCATCGCGAGAACGCGAGCGCGACGTACCACGCCGCCGGGGCGTAGAACAGCACGGAGGTGAGGAAGAGGCCCGGGCTGACGATCGCCCCGGGAAGCACGTCCGAGGTCAGGACGCTCACCCCTCCCACGATCAGGAGCACGAGCCCGAGCCAGAGAAGGGGAAACTCGAGCGAGTCCGTGATGCGCGTCCGGAGGCGGCCGACGAGCAGCGCCCCGACCGGCGCGAGGAGCGCGGCGAGTACGAGACCGGAGATCGCTTCGTCGCGGAAGAAGACCACCGGCTGGCCGAGTACGAGGCCCGGGTTGAGCTCCCCTCGCCGGACGATCACGATCATGAAGACCAGTTCGAAGACGAGCAGGACGGCGAACAGGATCCAGAACCGTCCCCAGACCTCCCGGGCGGAATCCGGTCGAGACGGGGGCGTCACGACGACGTGCCGGCGGACGCGGGGAAGTCGGGAGACGAGGAGCAGCACGCCGACGGGAACGAACTCCCCGAGGAGAAGGGCCAAACCGTACGCGAAGGCGAACCACAGGGCGGAGAATGCGAGCGTGATCGCGAGCAGCAGGAACGTGCCGTACACGATCCGAGTTTCCGTCCAGCGCGCCTGGTCGTGGTAGAAGAAGGCGACCAGAGCCACGTAGGCCAGGACGAGCAGGACGGGCGCGAGCCACATCAGAAGGATCGGGACCCGAGTGGTCGGAGGAGGCACGTCGGGAGGGGAGGCCCCGGGGCCCCCCTCGGGCGGTAGCGGGGGGACGGCCACGGATTCCGTCAATCGGGTGACCTAGCTAAGGGTGTCGGCGCGCAAGCCCGCTCTCGCTCGATCCGGTGGGCTGGTCTCCGTCGGAGTTGGGGAGAGACCTACCCTACGGGGCACGATCGGGAACCGGCGCCGGGGACCTTGGTCCCGGGCGCCGCGGGAGTCGCTTCAGGACCGGTAGTCGAGCAGGAGCTCGTTCATGGGCACGTCCGAGCCCACGATGTCGACCCCGTGGATGTCCTTGAGCTTCTGGAAGAACCAGACATTGAACGGGTCCTTCATCCCGCGCAGCGACTCCAGCGCCTTAGCCTGGTTCTCCGCCTCTTGCACGACGACCACCATTTCTCCCATGGGGGTCTTCTGGAGGAAGATCGTCTCCCGCTGGAACCCGGCGGTCTTCCTCGCCGCCTCGTAGTCCTCCTTTCGGGAGCCGCTCAGATCGGCGACGAACTGTCGGTATTCCTCAGACTTGCCCGGCTGGATGGGCGCGACGAACGCATAGAGAGACATCTACTATCCTCGAAGCCCCCTTCCGAGCCGGAGAGGATAAGGCTCTCCTTAATCGGATTCAAGCGACGCGGACCGCGTCCTGAGAGAGGGCCGCGAGGGGTTCCGCGCCCGTCGGTCCCAGCGGGATCGCACGCACCCGCGCGCCACTCGGACCGAATTGGTAGCGGCCTTCTCGAGAGGTAGGTCGGTGGTCCGATTGCCGGTCCTTCTCACCCGCTCGGTCTCGACCTCCGCCGTCCCGGACACGTTCGCGTGGATCGTGAGGCCAGGGTACGGAGGGCAACCGCGCTTGATTCGAATCAACGAGTACCCTATCCCCCAATGCCTGCCGAAGTTTCGAGACGTGGTTTGAAATGGCGACCCGAGATGGACTCCCAGTCCCTAGAACGATCTCGGCGAACGATACCCCGGTGGACTCGGTCGAGAGAACGGACCGGATGGCGCAGGAGCAGAGCCTGCTGCGGTGGGGAGGTCTGGCCGGGCTGCTGGGCGGCATCATCTTCGTTCTCAGCATCGGCTATCAGGTGGGGTTCGTGGGAACGGCGACCACGGCCTCCGGAGCCGGCCCGGTCATACGCTTCCCCAGCGTCAGCACCGAGATCATCGTCGGACAGACGCTCTTCCTGGCCGCGACGGTCCTCCTGGTCCCTCTCTTCCTCTCCCTCTATCGTTCTCTCCGTGGTTCGAGCCTCGCCGCCGCCGTTTTCGGGACCGGCCTGAGCTTCCTGGGCGTCGCCGTTCTCGCCGTCGAGAGCGAGCCGAACGTGGCCATGGCCCCGATCTCCGCGCAATATCATGCGGCTGGGGCGACGGCCGCGCAACAGGCCACGGCCGTTCAGGTGTGGCAGGCGACGCAGGGAATGTTCAATGAGCTGGACACCTGTGCGTTCATCTTCTTGTCCGTCGGCCTCATCGTCCTCGGCGTCGCGATGGTCCGGACCCCGTCGTTCGGCCGCGTCTACGGCGGAATGAGCGCGGCCTTCGGGGTGGCGGGGCTCGGTGCGTTGGCGTTCTTCGCGGTCGACTCCGCGACGTTCTCCATCTTCGCGCTCCTGACCTTCGTCGTGTTCCCCATCCTCCTGGGATGGAAGGTCTTCGATCTGTCGAGGCTCCCGGGGCCTCCCGCTCGACCGGCGGCAGCGTAATCGGAGCCGTCGAGGACCCCGGGTCCTTGCAGGGTGGGCCGACGGGGGACGTCATGGGGCGCTCCACTTCCCCCCAACGCCGAGGTCTTCCGGCCGAGAGCTTGAAGAGGGACCCGCTTACGGCCGATCAGCGATCACCCGAGGATCGAGCCATCGTGGAGGAGCAGCGGTGAAAGCGATCGTCTGGACGCGCTACGGACCACCGGAGGGCCTTCAACTCCAGGAGGTGGCCAAGCCGACCCCGCGGGACGATGAACTGCTCATCAAGATCCACGCGACGACGGTCGCGGCGGGAGACTGCGAGCTTCGCGGTCTCAAGTTCTCGTTCGGGCTCCGGCTCCTCTTCCGCCTGCTCATGGGCGTGACCAAGCCGAGGCGAAAGGTGCTCGGGCAGGAGCTGGCCGGGGAGGTGGAAGCGGTTGGCAAGGATGTGCACCTCTTCCGGAAGGGCGACCAGGTCTTCGGGACCACCGGTCTTGGATTCGGTGCCTACGCCGAGTACATCTGCCTGCCCGAGAAGTCACGGGGCAGGGCCCTCGCGATCAAGCCGGCCAATATGACCTACGAGGGGGCCGCGGCGGTCCCCACCGGGGGCCTGGAAGCCGTACACTTTCTGAGCAAGGCAGGAAGCCTGAGCGGACGCCGGGTCTTGATCAACGGCGCGGGCGGGGGCATCGGTACGTTCGCCGTTCAGCTCGCCAAGTACTACGGGGCCGAGGTGACCGGGGTGGACCGCACCGAGAAACTGGAGATGCTGCGATCGATCGGGGCGGACCGGGTCATCGATTACACCCGAGAAGATTTCACGAAGAATGGGGAGACCTACGATGTCATCTTCGACGTGGCCGGCACGACCTCGTTCCGCGAGAGCGTCGCCGCGCTGAGCGAGAACGGACGCTACCTCCTAGGTAACCCGACGCTGTCCACGATGCTCCGAGGCCGGTGGACGGGACTGAGGGGTGGGAAGCGAGTGATCTCTGGGGCCTCCGGCCAGAGGACCGAGGACCTGGTCCTCCTTCGACGGCTCATCGAGGCGGGGAGGATCCGATCCGTCATCGACCGGCGCTTTCCTTTGGAACGGATCCCCGAGGCGCACCGGTACGTCGAGTCGGGACTCGTTCGGGGAAAGGTGGTCGTCACCCTGTAGGGTCACCGCCGGCGCGTCATCGGGCGAGGCCCGAGGTTTCCAAGGAACTGGGGTACGGAGGCTCTCAAAGCTGAGCACGAGGCGAACCGTCGATGGTACCGCCCCTCCCCTGAGAGTGAGGCGCTCATCACCGACGCTTGGAAAGCGTGGAAGCAAGGTAGCCGGAAGGACCCGCAACCAAGAGAGGACGGTTGGCACAGATCGACTTCTCATGCGAATCCGGAGCCCGTGGGGTTGGGTGAGGGGGCGATTCCGGCACGGGCGAGCCGCCCTCCAGAGCCCCCGTTTAGGGTTGATTCGTGAACGAGTTCGGGCGCCGTTCTCTCGAAGACAGTGGGTTCGGGCGGGCGGGGGCGCCCCCTCCGAGTGCGTGGGCCGGGACGGATTTGAACCGTCGATCTCCGCGTTGTAAGCGCGACGTCATAACCGCTAGACCACCGGCCCGCGTTGTCGAGAGGGCTCGCCCGTCAAGTGCGTGTCGGTGGAGCGGTGCCCGCGGCCGCGTGAACTCGGTGGCGAACCCATACGGCCGTGCCCTTAGAGAGCTGCGTCATCAGCGGGCCGGGCAACGCCGCCTCGCCCACGCCGAGCAGGATCCCCTCACGCACGAGGAGCACCGCGTCCCCGCACCGGATCAGGGGGTCGGCGCGGAGAACACCGGGCGTGAACAGGTCGCCCAGGAGGGTCACCTTGGGATCGACCTCGACCTCGAGCGGATGGGCCGGGAGCATCCGCGCACCGCCCGCGACCGTGAGGTGGAACAGTCCCCGAGGCTCGCGCCATGTCGCGAGATCAGTGCCGTGCCCGTCGGTGATCCGTTGAAACCACGGGCGGCCGGCGAGCCGCACGGGGGGAGCGAACAGGAGGGCCGCGGCGGCGGGGCCGAACTGGTAGGCGGCGACCGACGCGAGCTCCTCCCGGACGGTCGTGAGCGGGCCGCCCTCGACGCCGGGCACGTCGCGGAGCGCCTCGTCCACGGCGCGTCGGAGGGAGGCGAGGGCCTCGTTGGTCGTGGTCCGACCGTCCGAGAGGGTCCACTGCCCCTCGATCCCGGCGTCCGAGAGGAACCGGTACTCGACAGGGTCCAGGTGGAAGAGGGTACGCGTGTACGAACCGGACCGTTGGAGCGCCCGCAACGGCTCCAGCACCGCAGCCCGTTCGTTCTCGTCCCAGTCGCCCGTGACCGGGATGTCGTAGTGCCGCGCGGGGAAGGTGTCCTCGAGCTCGCGCGGGACGAGGCCGAGCGGCGACGTCACGGAAACGATGTGGACGCGCTCGAGGTGCGACAGGCCCTCGAGCGCCGAGGAGAAGCGCCGATGCGAGCGCGAGTTCCGGTACGGTTTCGTCCGGGAGCACGGAACGAGGAGGAGCAGCCGTTTGGAAGGGGGCGGCCGGTACCGTTCGAGGAAGCGCGCGCGGAACCGGGCCACCTCGGGCCGACGCTGGGACTCGCGAAGGACGTACGACCGGGTCGCCTCGCCCGTGACCGGAGTGCGCTCGTCCAGCAGGGTGGTCAGGTCGCGATCGGCGTACCGGAGGACCTCGGCCAGGAGCGGCTCGGCGCCGAGGCGCGCCTCGACCAGCTCCCGCAGGCGCCCGGCACGGATCGCGCCGCGGACCCGGGCCATCTCTTCCGCGAGGACGGTTTCGCCATGCTCGTCCCGGGAGCCGGGCGGCTGGCGCCGACAGACCGGGCAGCCGCACCATTGCTCGGCCCGCGCGGCGGGCTCATCGATGGAGCCGAGCGTAGGGTCCAGGAACTCTCCCGCCCTGGCGCGCAGCGCGACCTCGGTCGTGTCGAGCACGTCCACCCCGAGATACGTCAGGATTGCAAGTCGGTGGGGGAGCGCCACGCGCGGGGCCCAGAGGACGGCCCCGCCGCCCGCGGCCTCGCGGAGCTGACGAACCGCCCCGACGAACGGGGCGCCCTCGGAGAGCAGGACCCGGGCGTTTCCGAGCACGAGGAGGCCGGGACGGGCCCCACGGAGGCGTTCGACGTCGGCGTCGGAGAGCGGCGCGTGGACGATCCACGCGCCGGGTCCCGCTTCCTCGAGCGAGCCCGGGACACCGCTCACCTCCGGGGTGGGGATCGCATAGTCGAGGGCGAGCTGGGCCTGCGCGTCGGCGAGCACGAGTCCGCGGCGCCCCTCCGAACGACCCGGCACGCTGTCGATGGTGAGGGCGTAGCGTTCCGGTGACGGAGGGGACGACGCCACCCGGGAGCGCGCCAGGGTCGGCACGGGGAAGCCGATCGGTCCCACGCGGGCTGCGCCGAGCAGGGCGAGCCCGTCCGAGGCCTCGATGGTGCGGACCAAGAGAATCCCCCTCCCGCGAGGAGGTGGGGGGGAAACCGCTTTCGGGCCTACGCGGCGCCGCCCTTCTTCCCGCGGGCCCTCCCGGGCGCCGGCGAGCCCGGGAAGAACGCCTCCCAGGCCGCCACGAGCTGTTCGCGACGCTCGGCGCCCGCCTCCGATCGGCCCCGCCGGCCGACGAGAGGGTCGTGGGTGTCGCGGACCTGTCGGAGGAACTCGCCGGGGTTCTCGCTCGCCTTCTCGAACCCGAAGAGGATCAGTTGACGGAGGAAGCTCGAGCGGCCGCGCCAGCCGATGCGTCGCCGTACGAGGGGGTTCAGGTGGCGCTTCGCCATCCGCCACACGTCATTGGTGGTCCGGTAGTCCCTCGCCGACAGTCCAATCATCACTTGGGGCATCGTTGGGCCTCGCGGGCGCGAGCGCGAAGTGGTTTATTTACTTGTCCTATTTTTTTGGAGTCGGTCCTATTTCCGTGGGTGCGGTCGCTTTCCCTTGGGATAGTGAGGGCGTCAAAGGAGTACGGCGGCGAGCGCGCCGACGAGGAAGATGCCGCCGAGCAGGAAGTGGAGCCGGAAGGGCCGTCGCGACCGTGTGGGATCTCCCGTCAACGAGAGATCGACCGACGCCGCGACCGCGGCCATCGCTCCCAGCGCCAGGAAGTAGGGCCACGACAGGTGCGCGAAGAACCCGAACGCCGCGAGAAGGACCAAGGCGATCGCGTGGAGGATCGGCACGAGGAGGAGCGATCGGCGGACTCCGAGCCGGCCCGGGAGCGTCGGAAGTCCCAGGCGACGATCGGCCTCGAGGTCGCCGAGGCTGTGGATGGTCTCGAACGCGGTCCCCCATGCGAGCAGGGCCAGCACGGCGAGCAGGACGTACGTCGGCAGAGCCCCGGTGAGCCCGATGAACACGGCGGCCGGAGTGATCGACTCGACGACCCCGAGGAAGACGGTCGTGAGCGGGCTCCAGCGCTTCGTCACGCTGTAGCCGAGGATGATCGCGAGGGCCACGGGGGCGAGCACCAGCGCCAGCCGGTTGAGCAACGTCGCGGCCGCGAAGAGGACGAGGGCGTTCGCCACCACGAGGCCCAGCGCGAACGTGGGCGAGATCCGCCCCGTGACGAGCGCGCGGCCCTGGGTCCGGGGGTTCGCGGCGTCGAGATCGCGATCGGTCCACCGGTTGAACGCGTGCCCCGCGTTCCGGGCGGCGACGAACGCGACCACGAGCAGGACGGTGGGAATGAGCGGGGGGACGCCGCGCGCCGCCAGGAGAAGGAAGCCGACGGCGAAGGGCAGGTTGAGGCCGAGATTCTGGATCTCGAGGAACCGCCCGAGCTCGGCGGTCGTGAGCCGGTCGCCGCCGGTCACGACCCCGGCTTCCCTTCGATCCCGCGCAGGGCGGGGTCCTTGGCGAGGAGCTCGTTGACCCTTCGGACGACCTCCGGCTCCATCCGGATCTCCTCCGGCCAGGGTCGGGGGAACCCGTCGGCCGCGGACTTGCGCGTCGCGTCGAGACCGACCTTGGCGCCGAAGTTGGGGACGGGGTTCGAGATGGAGAGCTGGTCGACCGGTCCGTGGACCAGCTCGAGGTCGCGTTCCGGGTCCGCCTGGAGCGCCACGCGGTAGAGGACCTCGCGCAGGTCGTGGACGTTCACGTCGTGGTCGACGACGATCACGTAGCGGGTGAACATCATCTGCCCGAGCCCCCAGAGCGCGTGCATCACCTTGCGCGGGTGCCCGGGGTAGTTCTTCCGGATCGAGATGATTGCGAGATTGATGAAGATCCCTTCCATCGGGAGGTTCATGTCGACGATCTCGGGCAGTACCAGCCGGACGATCGGCAGGAAGACGCGCTCGACGGCCTTGCCCAGCACGGCATCCTCGGTCGGGGGCTTCCCCGTCACGGTGCTCAGGTACGTGGGCCGGGCGCGGTGCGTGATGTGGGTGACGTGGAAGACCGGGAACGGCTCCGCCGCCGAGTAGTAGCCCGTGTGGTCGCCGAAGGGACCCTCGACCTTGCGCTCCGTCGGGTCCACGTAGCCCTCGAGAACGATCTCGGCCTGGGCCGGGACCTCGAGATCAACGGTCTTCGCACGGACGAGCTCGAGCGGTTCGCCGCGCAGGAAGGAGGCGAACACGAAGTTCGAGATCCCTTCGGGGACGGGCGCGAGGCCCGCGAAGACGGTCGCGGGGTCGCATCCGATCACGGCGGCCACCGGCATCTTCTCGCCCCGGGCCGCCCACTTCCGGTGGTTGTTGGCACCGACGCGATGGATCTGGAAGTGCATGCCGAGGGTGTCCGGGCCGTACTGCTGGAGGCGGTAGATGCCCGTGTGCGGCTCGCCCGTCTCCGGGTCCTTCGTAATGACGACGGGGAAGGTGATCGTCCGGCCGCCGTCCCCCGGCCAGCACCGCAGGATCGGCAAGGCGTCCAGGTTCACGCGGTCGATCTCGACCTCCTGACACGGGGCCGAGCGCACGCGTTTCGGCGCGAGCGATCGGAGGGTCTCGAGCGTCTCGATGGTCCCGCCGATGTCCCGGATCGCTCCGACGATCCCCGCCGGGGGTCGGAGGCGCACGAGACGGCCGATCCGATCGGCCGTATCCTCGAGCCGGTCCGCTCCGAGCGCCAGGGCGATCCTCCGGGTCGAGCCGAGGACGTTCATCGCGACGGGCATCGAGGCGCCCGTGACGTTCTCGAACAGGAGCGCGGGGCCGTCGGCGCGGACCGCGCGCTGCGTGATCTCGGTGATCTCGAGATCGCGGCTCACCGGGGACTTCACGCGGCGCAGGTCGCCTTTCGCTTCGAGGGCGTCGAGGAACTCCCCCAGCGACTTGAACGCCATCGGGTCGTGGGAGCCGCGTTCGATATTTAAGAACCGGACGGAGCGCACGCCCCGGCCGCAGGTTCATATCGGAACCTCGCCTCGGGCCGGTGCGATGCAGACGGTCACGCTCGAGTTCCGCACGAAGGACCTGGAGCTGCTCGGGGTGATCCCCTCCGAGTTCTTCAGCCGGTACGAGGAGGTCGAACTTCTCGAGACCCTCCGGCTCGAGCGAGGCTGGCGCCTCCAGCTCCTGCGCATCCGGCGACGCGGCGCGCTCCGGTCCGCCGAGGAGCTCGAGCGAGAGTCCCGACGGATCCGTGCGCTCTACGGGCTCCAGTCCTTCGAACTCGTCGAGCGACGCCCCCGGACGCGCGACTACATCGTCCTCGTCCGGCAGCGGAACCCGGAGGGGCTCCGGAAGCTCCTCCAGCTCTCCGCCGGCCAGATCACGCCCACCGCCCCGTTCCGGATCGACGCCGAACGAACCGTGGCCACGTTCCACGCCACGGAGCGGTGGCTGCGCCGGGTCCTCGACCGCCTCAAGCGCGAGGAGGTGCCGTTCCGCGTCGTTCGCGCGGCCCGGCACCCGATCCAGGACGATCCCGAGCTTCCGGGCCTGACGGCGAAGCAGCGGGCCGTCGTGGCCCGCGCGTGGGCCCTCGGGTACTACACAGTACCGCGTCGCATCACCCTCACGCGGCTCGCCAAGGTCACGGGCCAGAGCCCGCCCGCCCTCGGCAAGATGCTGCGACGGGCGGAGGGCCGCCTCGTCGCGCAGTTCCTCGCCAGCGCCTCCGGCGGCGCGCCGACCTCCGAGGAGGAGCAGCCGATGGCGTCGGCCGAGGCGTGAGCCTTCCTTAGAAAGGTAGATGGGCCGGGTCGCCTCCCCGCCCCCGTTGGCGAACTCCGGAAAGCGCGTGATCGTCGAGCGCCTCGCCGACGCCCCCCTCCAGCCGCTCCCGCATCGGGCGACGTCGGGGTCGGCGTGCTTCGATCTTCGGGCCGCGGAGGCCGTCGCCCTCCGGCGCGGCCGCGTCGTGCTGGTCCGGACCGGCCTTCGAATGACCGCCCCGAAGGGGACCTTCCTGGAGGTCCGGCCGCGCAGCGGGCTCGCGACGAAGGGCGTCATCATGGTCAACGCCCCCGGGACGATCGATCGCGACTACTCCGGCGAGGTCCGGGTGCCTCTCAGCTTCCTGTTCCCCGGTTCCTATCGGATCTCCGTGGGCGACCGGATCGGACAGATCCGCGTGGTCCTGGACCACCCGGCCCGATTCGTCCTCGGGCGGGTCCGCGCCTCCGACTCCCGGCGGGGCGGGTTCGGGAGCACGGGTCGGTAGCCGGCCCCGGTCAGAACTCCTCGATCAGCTTCTGCCGGCTCGGCGGGGGCGGCGGTGGAAGCGTTCCGTGGCGCGCCTCCTCCTCGATCTCCTCGAGGACGTCGTGCATCCGACGCTCCTTCGAGCGGGCCGATCGTTCGAGGCCGACGTCGCGCGTCCCTTCGGCGACCAGGACCACCACGCGGCCCGCCCGGGCCCGGCCGGTGCGCCCGCGCCGCTGGATCGTGCGGATCATGCTCGGGACCGGCTCGTAGAAGACCACCAGGTCGGTCGCCGGGATGTCCAGGCCTTCCTCGGCGACCGAGGTGGCGACCAGACAGTTCAGGTCGCCGCTCCGGAACCGGTCCAGGAGCGCGATCTGCTCCTTCTGGGAGAGCCCCTCGTCGGTGGCGTGCGACGCCTGGCCGACGAACCGCGCCGCGCGGATCGCCGGGTCGTGCAGCGCCTCGAACTCCTGGACGAGGAGGCGGGCCGTCTCGCGGTACTGCGCGAAGACGATCGCGCGCGACTCGGGCGACTTGCGGAGCTCGGTCGCGACGATGTCGATTGTCCTCGCGACCTTCGGATGCTCCATCGTCATGGTCCTGAGCGCCTCCTGGACCCGGACGACGTCCGGATCGTCGAGGAACGCCCGCTGCGAAGGAGTCCGACGCGATCTCCCTCCCTTCTCCTGTTTCTCGAAGAAGTCCCGGAGCGCCTCGACGCCCTGCGATTCGATGAGCTCGAGGGCGTGGAGCCCCTTCATCGATGCCGCCTGGGCGGTGACCGCGGCCCAGATCCCGGCCATCGGCTCCTCGCCACGACGCCGCGCGACCGCGAGCTCGCGCTGGAGGCGCTCGCGCAGCACCAGGAGGTCGCGTCGTCCGACCTCGCCGGTCGGCAGGAGATTGTGACGCCGCAGGAGGTCGCCCTGGCGCTGGACGGCCGCGCGGAGGAGCACGGCGAGGTACCGGACGTCGGCCGGCACCTCGACCGTGACGGTCTCGACCCCGACGCCGTGCAGGTACAGGCGGACGTCGGGGTCCAACGCGGTCCGGTACTCGAAGTGCTGGATCCCGAGGTTCGCCCAGACCTCCTCGATCTTCGGCTTCCGCGCGCCCGGCGAGGCCGTCATGGCGAGGACACGGGCCTTGGCCCCGGCCTGGTTCGTCCGGCCGATCACGACGTACGGGTAGTCGCCGACCGCCCGGTGGGCCTCGTCGAAGACGATCAGCGAGTACGGATCGAGCGTCAGCTCCCCCCGCGCGAGGTCGTTGCCGATCACCTGGGGGGTCGCCACGACCACCTGAGGAGGGTGGAGGAGCGCGGCCCGCCGCTCCGGCGAGACGGTGCCGGTGAGCACGACGGGGTCCGGGCCGAAGAGCGTGTCCGCGACGCTGTGGGCATGCTGGACGACCAGCGGTCGGGTCGGCGCGAGGAGGAGGACGGACCGCTGGGGGTAGCGGAGCAGGTGCTCGGCGATCACCCGGAGCGCGATCGCCGTCTTCCCGAGCCCCGTCGGCAGGACGACCAGCGTGTTCTGGTCGAAGGCGCTCTCGGCGATCGTCTCCTGGTAGAGCCGGTTCTCGAGCGTTCCGGGCCGGATCCGTGGATGGGAGACCGTGTCCATCGGAAGCGCCCGCGCGGCCCACGAGCCGGGGCTTTATACCGGAATCGTCCGGCGGGGGTCGTGCTCCCGGACGTCGCCGTCGGCCTCCTCCTGCTGGGGGCCCTCGGCGTGCTCCTCTACCAGGGGATCGCGATCCTCCTCGCGCTCCAGATGCCGCGCCTTGACCCGGGGCCGCCGGAGGCGGTTCCGAGCGCGGGTCGGGTGAGCGCGGTCATCGCCGCACGGAACGAGGTCGGGGACCTGGGAGCGTGCCTCGATTCGCTCCTCGCGCAGGACTACCCGGACCTCGAGATCATCGTCGTCGACGGGGGCTCGACCGACGGAACGCGGGAGATCGCGCAGGCCCGCGTGCCCCGGGTCCATCTGATCGAGGAGCCCCCGCTTCCCGTCGGATGGGTGGGCAAGAACTGGGCGTGCCACGTCGGCGCCGAGGCGGCCTCGGGTAATTTCCTCCTGTTCCTCGACGCCGACGTCCGGTGCCATCCGACGTCCGTCCGGACGACCGTCGAGTGGGCCGAGCGGGAGAAGGCGAGCCTGGCGACCCTGGCGCCCCGCATCGAGACCGTCGGGTTCTGGGAGAAGGTCGTGATGCCGTTCTACGCCCAGATGGTGCTCACGTACTTCCGGACCCCGCGAGTGAACCGCGACGACTCCCGTACGGCGATGGCGAACGGACAGTTCCTGCTCGTCCGTCGGGCCGACTACGCACGGACCGGTGGCCACCAGGCGATCCGGTCCGCCGTGCTCGAGGACGTCCGCCTGGCCCAGGCGTTCCGGCGCGTCGGGCTCCGCCTGCGGGTCGCCTGGGCGCCCGAGCTGTTGACGACGCGGATGTACCGCGATCGGCACGAGATGTTCGAGGGGCTCCTCAAGAACGTCCACGGGACGCGGTTCTCCGCCGCGCGGCAGTTGGGGTTCTTCGCCGCCCTGGTGGGGTTCTTCTGGCTGCCCCTGCTCGTCCTGCCGCTCGGGTGGCTCGCCGGATCGCTCCCGGTCGCGCTCGTCGGGCTCCTGCTCTACGTGGCCCTGTTCGGCAAGCACGTCGCGTTCGCGCGCGGGTTCCGGTGCGATCCCGTCTACGGACTGCTCTTCCCGCTGGCCGTCGGGTTCTACCTCGTCCTCGTGGCGACCTCGCTGGGCCGGGGGATCGCCCGCCGGCCGATCGCCTGGAAGGGGCGCGAGTACCCGCTCGAGACCTGAGCGGTCCAAGAGGTTAAGCGGCCCTCCGCCCTCGAAGCGAGCACCAATGTCCGGAGCGGTTCCCGAGCAGATCGAGATGTTCGTCGGCGGACGCGCCGTCCCGGGAAGCCGGGCCGAGCGCCAGGTCCTCCTCAACCCGGCCACGAACACGCCGCTCACCTCCACTGCCGTCGGCTCCGCGGAGGACGCCCGCGCCGCCATGGAGACCGCGGAGGCCGCGTTCCGGGGCTCCGGGTGGGCCGGCGAGGACGGCGCGCGCCGGTCCAAGACGCTCTACCGGCTCGCCCGCCTGCTCGAGGAGCAGGCCGACCGGTTCGCGCTTGCCGAGACCCTCAACATGGGCAAGACGCTCAAGGAATCGAAGGGCGACATCGGCTACGTCGTCCGAACGCTCGACTACGTCGCCGGGCTCGCCGACAAGATCGAGGGCGAGACCATCCCCGTGCCCGGGCCCCGGCTCGACTACACGGTGCGCGAGCCGCTCGGCGTCACCGTCCACATCGCCCCATGGAACTACCCCCTCCTCCTCGCGATGCGCTCCGTCGCCCCCGCGCTCGCGGCCGGCAACGCCGTCGTCCTCAAGCCGGCGAGCCTGACCCCCGTCACGGCCCTGCTGTTCGGCGCCTTGGCGAAGGAGGCCGGCGTCCCCGACGGGATCCTCAACGTCGTCGTCGGGAGCGGGCGCGAGGTCGGCGAGGCCCTCGTGACCGACCCCCGGTGCCGCTCGGTGTCGTTCACCGGCAGCGGGGAGGTGGGTCAGCGGATCGCCGAGCTCGCCGCCCGTCGGGTCGTCCCGGTGACGCTCGAGCTGGGGGGCAAGAGCCCCGTGATCGTCTTCCCGGACGCCGACCTCGACCGGGCGGCCAAAGGGATCGCCTTCGGGGTGTTCGGCAACGCCGGCCAGATGTGCTGGGCGGCGTCCCGGCTCATCGTCGCGGCGTCGGTCCGCGAGGCGCTCGTCGAGAAGGTCAGCGCCGTCGCCCGCGCCTACCGCCTCGGCCCGGGGTCTGAGCCGACGAGCGAGATGGGTCCGCTGGTCTCCCGCGACCAGCTCGATCGCGTGCTCGGCTTCCTCGAGGAAGCCAAGAGCGGCGGCGCCCGCATCGTCGTCGGCGGCGCGCGTCCGGAGGAGCCCGCGCTCGCCCACGGCAACTTCCTGAGGCCGACGGTCGTCGACGGGGTCGACGGCGGCGCGCGCATCGTCCGCGACGAGATCTTCGGGCCGGTGCTGTCGGTCCTACCGTTCGAGTCGCCCGACGAGGCGGTGCGAATCGCCAACGACACTCGCTACGGCCTCTTCGCGGCCCTCTGGACCCGCGACCTCGGAACGGCCCACACTATCGCGCGCCAGCTCGAGGCCGGGATGGTCTCCGTGAACGAGCCGCCCAACACCTACCCGCAGACCCCGTTCTCCGGGATCAAGGAGAGCGGGATCGGGTTCGAGCAGGGCCGACGGTCCGTCGAGGTCTACACGCGGAGGAAGAACATCCTCGTCAACCTCGGCGCCGCGAGGCCGAAGAAGGCGTAGGCGTCCCCGGCGGGGAGGGCGGGCCTTCGACGGCCCCCGACTCGTGACGGAACCGTCGCCAGAGGAGCAGGTCGTAGGCCGTCTTCAACGAACCCGCGAGGACGAACGGGGCGGCCAGGAACCCTCCCGTCTGGAGGGCCAACGCCGGGAACGGCCCGGCGCTCTGGGCGACGCTCCGCGTGCCGGCGAGGACGCCGGCGACGGTGGCCCGCTCGCGGTCGGGGACCATCTCCATCGTGTACGCCTGGCGCGTCGGCACGTCCATCTGGCTCAACCCGGCCCGGACGACGAGGGTGCCGAAGGCCAGCGGGAACGTCGGGAGGAAGGGGACGGCGATCAGGAGCAGGTTGGACGGGAGGTGGGTGAACACCATCGTCGGAAGGAGCCCGAACCGCCGGGCCAGCCGGCTCGCCGCGAGGAAGCTGAGGCCGGCGACGATCCCGACGACGAACAGGATCTCGCCGATCGACGCGGCGTCCTGGTGCCAGGCGAGGACGAAGTAGGAGGTGAGGAGGGGGTTGATCACCATCCCCCCGGCGAACGCGTCGACCGCGAACAGCGCGGCCATCGCCCGGACCGAGGCACGATCTTCGGGCGGGATCGGGACGCGGGCGGGGTCCTCCAGGGCCGCACGGGGCTCGACCTCCTCGGTGAGCCCGCCGTAGGCGAAGAGCGTCGCCCCGGCAAGGAGGAGGTAGACCAGTCCGATCCACGGATGCGGAGCCGCCGGGAGGAACGGCACCTCCCGGGGCGTCAAGGCCCCGGGGACCGCGAGGAGGAGCGCGCCGCCCGCCCCGGCGAAGTTGGCCACGAGATTGTACCGCGCGAACCCCTCCGCCCGGTCGGCGCGTCGGAGCGTCGCGGGCAGGATCGCCTGTTCGAGACTGGCCAGGGGTCCGTTGTCCGCGGTGCTCGCAGCGACCCCGCCCACGAGGACGGCGGCGATGACGAGGACCGGGTCGGGAGAGAGGTAGAGGAGGAGGGCTGAACCGACGAACAGGAGCGCGAAGACGCGGAGCGCGCCCCGACGCCCGAGGCGCCGCTCGAAGGAGGGCAGGAGGAGGAGGTTCGCGGCTGCCGCGCCGACGAGGGTGAGGGCGGTCACGAGCAGGCTGGAGAGGTCGGAGAATCCCAGGTCCTCGGTGAGGTACAGGAAGAGGAATCCGGAGAGCGCGCCGTACGCGACCGCCCTCGTGGTCTTGGCGAGGAAGATCCGTCGACGGTCCTCCGCCCGACGGTGCCGTCGTCCGGTGCCTTCCTCCGCGAGCCCGGCCATCGGCGGACCGGGGACCGAGCCACCCTATTTCCTCCTATCCGAGGGCGGCGCCCCGGGGGGGTCGCGTGGTCCGGGCGCGGCGAAGTCCGTACGAAACGAGGTTATCCACCCCCCAGGTCGCCCGGTGACCCATGGCCACCACGGACCCGGCCGCCTGGCGAACCTGCCGCTACTGCGGCGGAGCTTTCCCGCCGGATGGGAAGGTCTGCCCAACGTGCGGTCAGAACTACACGGTGGCCACGGACCAGATCTCGACGCTGCCGACCGCCGCGCGCCGCTGGCTCCGCGTGACCCAGTTCGTCCGGGTCGCGATCGTCGTCGGGGTCGCCGTCGGCCTGGCCTACGCCATCGTCAGCGCGGTCTACACGGGCCCCCCGAACGTCGCCGACCCGCTGACGACCACTGGGACCTATACGATCGGACCCGGGAACTTCACCTACCTTTCCGGATGGATCACGGGCGAGGACTACATCGACGGCAACTACACCGTGCTCAGCCCGGTGGGGACTCAGCTGGAGTTCGAGGTCTACAATTCCACGAGCTTCCCGGCGTACGAATCGGGGCTTCCGGCGACCCCGCAGTGGAACCAGACCGGGCCGGACGCCGGTTCGTTGATCTTCGCCGCCCCGTACACCGACCAGTTCTACCTCGTCTTCCAGAACCCGTACCTGCCGACGTCGGGGATCGTGTTGACGGTCTACATCGTCACGAACTACCAGTCGAACGTCGTCATCGGCTAGGGCGCCGCGGGCGCCCAAGGGCCCCTGGTCTATTCCTTCGGGGGCTCGATCTCGCCCTCGAACCGCTTCAGGTACGAGGCGGGAACGTGGTCCACCAGGAAGACGGTCTTTCCCGCCTGCATGATCACGATGCCGTCCCCACGCGCCTTCCGGGCGTCGACCTCGAGGATGACGGGTTCGGGGGTGCGCACCGCGCCCGCGGCGTGGGCGTCCCGGGCGGTCCGGGAGAGGTGCACCTTGCGGCGGTCGGACGGCTTCAGACCGACCTCGAGGACGATCGCCGACTCTTCCGGCGTGACCGGGAAGAAGAGGGCGTCGGGGATGTTCTCGGTGGGGAGGTCGAGCTCGACCTCGACGGTGTGGCCGTAGGTCGCGCGGATCCGGTCCTCGCGGACCTCGTAGCGTCCCTTCGGGTCGGACTCCGCGATCGCGACCATGTGGTGGACGCGGAGCCAGTGGTACCCGCGGTGGTGGCTGTTGATCGCCTGGACGAGCTTCGGGAGCTCGATCCATCCCTTCGTATCGACGGTGAGGCCGTACTTCTCCGGGAAATGACGGAGGATCCCCGTCATGACGCGGCCCAGGTGGTCCAACTCCCGGTCGTTCATCAGGAACCGACCGGGCTGTTCGCAGACCGGGCAGTTCTCCGAGCGGAAGTATCCGTGCTGGGGGCACTCCTTCAGCATAGGGATGGGGGGGAGGAGGTGGTTCAGGCCTTGACCTTGTCGGCCTTCTTCTCGAAGTCCTGGAGGGCGTCGCCGTACCCGTCGGCCAGGTCCTTGAGGACGCGCTTCAGCACCTGCTGGGGCTTCTCGCCCTTCGTCTTCAGGTAGAGCGAGGGTCGGTCGAGGAACGGGTGGCCGATGTAGTACCGGGCCTCCACGACCTTCTCCTCGGCCTGCAGGGCCTCTACGAGGGGGATGAGGAGGGTCTCCTCGCCCTTGGGGAACTCGATCCGGAGCGTGTCGTGCTCCTTCTCCGCGACGTGGATCTCCATCGTCCTCGATCCGGCGCGCCCACCGGGGCACCCTTCTTAACAGTGGCGGGAGGCGAGGCGCTCCGGCCACGGACGCGGGGAGCACGGCTATAAGCCGCACCCGTGGTCCGGGCCCTCGTCCATGCGGGTCCTCGTCGTCGGCGGCGGCGCCCGCGAGCACGCGATCGCCTACGCGCTCGCCCAGTCCGAAGCCGAGGTCGTCGTCGCGGCGCCCCACCAGAACCCCGGGCTCCTTCGGATCGCCCGCGCCTACGCGAAGGTCGACCCGACGCAGTCGGAGCCGGTCGTTCGGTTCGCCAAGGAGCAGCACGTCGACTTCGCGGTGATCGGACCGGAGGCCCCGCTCGCCGCCGGCGTCGGCGACGCGCTCCGGGCCGCGGAGATCCCCGTCGTCGGCCCGTCCAAGGACGGGGCGCGGATCGAGAGCTCCAAACGCTACTGCCGGGACCTGCTCGAGAAGTACGGCATCCCCGGCTCGCCCCGCGTCCTCGCCGTCGCCCACCTGGACGAGGTCGACGCCCGGATCGGCGAGTTCCACGAGTCGTTCGTCGTCAAGCCCGTCGGGCTCACGTCGGGCAAGGGCGTCGCGGTCCAGGGCGTGGACTTCACGACCCCCGAGGAGGGCGCCTCGTACGCCAAGCAGCTCCTCGCCTCGTCGGCCGGGCGCGACGGGATCCTCCTCGAGGAGAAGGTCGAGGGCGAGGAGTTCAGCCTCATGGCGTTCGTCACCGATTCCGGGATCTACCCGATGCCGGCGGTCCAGGACTTCAAGCGCGTCGGCGAGGGCGACACCGGCCCGAACACTGGGGGGATGGGCTCGTACACGCAACGCGACCACCTCCTGCCGTTCCTTTCGGCCGGCTCGCGCGACCGCGCGCTCGAGATCCTCACGAAGACGGTCGACGCGCTCCGGGCCGAGGGCGTCACCTACCGAGGCGTCCTGTACGGCGGGTTCATGCTGACGAGCCGGGGCCCCGTGCTGCTCGAGTTCAACGCGCGGTTCGGCGACCCGGAGGCGATCAACGTCCTATCCTTGTACGAGACCCAGAACTTCACCGAGGTCCTGCACGGCGTCGCGACCGGCCGCCTCAATCCGACGTTCCTCCAGTACCGCCTTCGCGCCTCGGTGGTCCGATACGTGGTCCCTCCCGGCTATCCCGAGGCTCCGACGGCCGGCGGGATCCTCGAGATCGACGAGCCGGCGATCAACGACCTGGGCGTGCAGGTCCGGTTCGGGGCGGTGGAATCGGCCGGTCCCGGTCGGTTCACGATGGCTACGAGCCGCGCGATCGCCTTGGTCGGCGAGGCGAGCGCCATCCACGCCGCGGCGACGCGGGTCGAGGCGGCCCTGGCCCACGTTCGCGGGCAATACCGCGTCCGGCACGACATCGGGACCCAGGTCGACGTAACGCGCCGGCTCGAGCACATCCGACGCCTCTTCGTACCCGGTGCCAAGCCGTCCCCTCTTCCTCTCAGCGTGGCCGCACCCGAGGCGGCCCCCAACAGCCTCGGGCGCCCCGACCAGGTCATGTCGTAACGTCCGCCGGACCTCGGTCCGTACGCCCCCGTCCGGAGTTCCCGACGGGTTCCGCACGTCCTGTGACGAACGGCTTTATCGCGACGGGCTCCTTCAACCCCCTGTGGCCGAGATCTCGGTCCCGACGTCGTCGGAGGCCCGCGACGGACGTCGCTTTGTACTGGACCTGGACCATCGCCTCGAGAGGCTCGACCGCGCGATCCTGATCGCCGATTGGGATCTCCAGACCGGTCGCTCCGCCCAGGGCTCCGCGCGCTGGCAGCTCCGGCGGAGCGCGCTCCTCTCCGACGGGCGGATCCTCGCGTGGGTCCGCGCGGCGAAGCGGCGCTCGTGGCCCGATCCGTTCCCCCGCCGGCTCGAGCTCCTCGAACGAGTGCTCTTGGATTCCCAGGTCGAGCAGCACCCGTCGGTGGTAAACTTGCGCATCGACCTCGAGCGCCGGCTCGTCGCCTTCCGGCCCCTCTGGAATGGCCGGCGCGTGAACCGTTCCGTCTTGCACCGGGTGCTCCGGACCGATCCGGATCCCTCCCACCGGAAACGCGCCTCCTACGCCCTCGAACCCTTGTACCGACCGCTCGAAGGCGCCGTCCGTGAGCTCATCCGGACCCGCAACGAACGGGCCCGCGCTCTCGGCTACCGGTCCTTCGCGCACCTGCGTCTCGGGTTCGAAGGGTTCACGCCGGCGCGGTTGGAGGAACTCGCCGACGCCGCGACCGACTGGACGGCCGGACGTCTTCGGGCCATACGCGCTCGCTCGGACTTTCCAACGCTCCGGTCCGGCTGGCATCCATGGGATTGGAACTACGCCCGATCGCGCCTCGCGTCGCTCCCCGAGAGCCGCTTCCCGAGGTCCATGATGCTCCCGACGATCCTTCGGGCCGTTGGGGGATGGGGCTTCCGCACGGAACGCTACCGGTTCCGGGTCGTCTTCCACGACCTACCGGCCGGCGGGTTGACGCTCGCCCCCGATCCGCCCAAGGACGTCCGCATCCTCGTCCACCCTCAGGGCGGCTGGAACGCCTACATGGTGATGTTCCACGAGGTCGGCCACGCGGTCCATTCGGCGTCGATCCGGGCGCCGCGCCACCTGCTCCGATGGCACGAGAACGTTCCCGGGTTCGCGGGCTTCCATGAGGGCATCGGGAGCCTCTTCGAGGAGATCTCGCGCAGCGAGCGTTGGCTCTCGGCCCAGCCGGGAATTACTCCCGCGCAGGCCCGACGCTTTGCCGAGGTCCGGGCCGACTCGGACGTCGAGGGCGCCGCGTCGATCGCGGTGTGGATGGGGATCGAGCAGGCGCTCTACCGCGACCCCGACCGGGACCCAATGCCCGCCGCGCGCCGCCGGAACCGCCTCCTCTTCGGGTTCGACGACTACCCGACGCACTCGTTCGTGGACTCCTTCTGGATCGAGGCGCCGTCGTATGCGCCGAACTACCTGTTCGCCACGCTGTTCCACTACCAGCTCGCCAGGGCCCTCCGGGACCGGTTCGGCGAGCCTCTCTGGCCGAACCGACGGGTCGGGCCTTGGCTGGCCCGCGAGTGGTTCGCGCCGGGCTCCCTCTACGACTGGGTGCCCCGGATCCGAGAGTTGAGCGGCCGCCCCTTCGGCGCCCGCGATTTCCGCGAGGCTTTCCGAGGCCCGGGCGGTTAGGGGATCCGGTCTTCGCCCGGGGTCCGACCGGCGGGCTCGTTGGTCCGGCGGCGGTTCCGCGAGTCGGCGACAGGGGCTCCCGCCCCCGAGCAATCTCCCACACTCGCGGAATCCCCCAACCGTCAAATACGGTCCCTCGGCTTCGCTCGCTCGCATGTTCTGTCCGAAGTGCAAGCGGCTGATGCGGCCGGACAAGACCGCCGGGGTCTGGCGCTGCGCCTCGTGCGGCACCAAGGTACCTCTCGGCAACGGCCGCGAGGTCGGTCGTACGGCGCCGGTCGGCCGCGACATGTCCGTCATCGAGGAGAAGACCTCGACGCTTCCGACCGCGGCCGAGGAGTGTCCGAAGTGCGGCAATCCGGAGGCGTACTGGGTGCTCCGGCAGACCCGGGGGGCCGACGAGCCCGAGACCCGGATCTTCGAGTGCACCAAGTGCGGGCACAAGTGGCGGGAGTACCAGTAGCGCCCTCGCCGGCGTTCGACACCGTCGCCGCGGCCTTCGCGCCCGACGCCGTCGGGAAGAGGCTCCGCCTGCGGGGCTGGGTCCTTAGGGCGCGCTCTTCCGGAGGGATCCTGTTCCTCCGCCTGCGCGACCGGACCGGCTCGGTCCAGGTCACCGCCCGGAAGGACGCGCTCGGGGCCGAGGCGTTCGCCGCCGTGGAGCGCGTGCAGATCGAGGGATCGCTGAAGCTCGCGGGGGTCGTCGCCGAGGACACGCGGGCCCCCGGCGGGCGCGAGGTCCGTGCCGAGTCGATCGAGGTCGTCCACGCGGGCGAGCCGTTCCCGATCTTCACCGACCAGACCGAGGAGTTCCTTCTCGACAAGCGCCACCTCGCGATCCGCTCGCAGGATCACGTCGCGACGTTCCGGGTCAAGGCGGAGTTCCTCCGGGCCCTCCGCCAGTTCCTCGACGAGGAGGAGGTGCTCGAGATGACCCCGCCCGTGCTGACGGGCAATCTGGCCGAGGGCGGCTCCGACGTTTTCAAGATCGACTACTTCGGACGTCCGGGGTATCTCTCCCAGAGCGCGCAGCTCTACCTCGAGGCGCTCCTGTTCCCGAACGAGCGGGTCTACGCGCTGACGCCGTCGTTCCGGGCGGAGAAGTCCCGGACACCGCGTCACTTGACCGAGTACCTCCACCTCGAGGTCGAGCTCGCCTGGTGCGACCTTCCCGACCTCATGGAGTTCATGGAGCGGATGGCCGTCGCCTCGCTCCACCGCGTCGCCCAGCGCCGGCCGAAGGAGCTCGAAGCGCTGGGGCGGCCGCCGTCGGAGCTGCTTGCGATCCAGGCGCCGTTCCCCCGAATGACGTACCGGCACGCGATCGAGTCCCTTCAGGCGAAGGGGTTCCCGGTCTCCTTCGGGAGCGACCTCGGCACCGCCGAGGAGCGGGCCCTCACGATCGAGTCGCGCGTCCCCGTCTTCGTGACCGGGTTCCCGGTGGGGCTCAAGGCGTTCTACATGCTCCGGTCCACCGACGATCCCGAGACCGTCGAGGCGGCCGACCTCCTCGCCCCCGAGGGGTACGGCGAGATGATCGGGGCGAGCGCGCGCGAGACGAGCGTCGAGCGGCTCATCGAGCGGCTCCGTGCGACGGGCGCGGATCCGGAGCAGTACGAATGGTACCTCGACCTCCGACGGCACGGCAGCGTCCCGCACGCCGGCTTCGGCCTGGGGATCGAGCGCGTTCTCCGCTGGATGCTCCGACGCGAGCACATCCGCGAGACGACGCCGTTCCCGCGCACGCCGTCGCGCCACACGCCGTGAGCGAGAGACCGGGGGCAAGATTCATCTAACGCGGCGGGTCTAGCTCGCCCACTTCGATCCGGAAGAGAGAGGCGTGGCGACAGAAGGAGGGTCCGACCGGGGGGAAGATCGCGCCGCCCCCGCCGTCGCAAAAGTCAGCACGCCCTCGAAGCCTCTCGCCGTCGACCGGCTCACGCACCAGGACGTCAACGACATCTGTGCCCTGTACAAGCGCGTCTGGGACTCGTTCCGGCCGGAGCTCCCCGCGGAGCTCGTCAAGGCCTGGGAACCTTCTCCGCTCGAGTTCACGAGCTGGATGGAGGGCGTCACTTATTTCGCCGCCCGCCGGGAGGGCAAGATGATCGGCGCGATCGGATGCTCGATCGACGACGGGAGCCTCCAGATCGTCCACTTGGCGGTGGATCCCGAGACCCGCCGCCAGGGCGTCGGCACCGCGCTCATCAACGCGGCGCTCGAATGGGCGCGGCACAACAAGGCCAACGCGGTCTGGGTCGACGCGCTCGCCCGCTTCCAGGCGGTGGCCGCGCTCCTGCGCGACCACGGATTCGCGGAATGCGGCGTCCTCCACCGTCACCGGTGGAACGAGGACGTCAGGCTGTTCGAGAAGACTCTCTAGCGGACGCCCCCCGACCGGACGGGGCGAGCCCGCTTCCGTGGACCTGGGCCAGGACCCGAAGTCTCCGGAGCGCCTCTTCCGGTCGGCCCTTCGAGAACTCCCGGGCGGCCCGCGCCAGCTCGGCGGCCTCCAGCTCGACGGGGGTCCCGTCGTTCCGCTCCCGGACCAGCAGCTCGCCGTAGCGCGTGACGTACTCCGGGACCCCGACGCGGAGCCGGGTCACGGCCTGGAGGCGGAGCGCGCGGAGCTGCTGCTTCAGCGCGGCCAGGCGGCCGGCCCGGAGCTCGCGCTCGAGCTCCTCGGAGACCGTCGCCGGGTCGAGCGAGGTCGGGAGGCCGAGGGCCTGCATGTCCCGGAGGAGCGAGACCAGGCGCTCGAGCTCCTCGCGCGCCTGGTCGAGGTGACGCTCCTTGAGCGCCACGACCCGGTCGACCTGGTGGTACGTCTGCAACGCCTGCGTCACTTCGCCGGCGCGCGCCGCGTGGAGAACGTCCTCGATCTGATCGCGCTCGACCCGGCCGTCGACGGAGTACGCCTCGAGCCGCGCGAGGCGGAGGCGCGTCTGACGTTCCCACGCCTCGAGGGCCGCGACGATCCGACGCTGCGCGAGCCGCTCGACGCCCCGGACGACCTCGAGCCACGGTTCCGACGGAGTGCTGTTGCGCGCGGCCTCCTCCGCCCACGCCGGCAGGTTGGGGAGCGTCACGTCGAGGGCCTCGGTGGCCTCCGCCCACTGCTGGAGCCGGGCGACGCGCCGCGTCAGGTCCGAGCCCGAGAGCCCGGCGTCCAGCGGCGTGGACCGGACCGGGGGCTCGGGGGTGATCGTCGCGCCGCAGGACGCGCACTCGGTCGCCCCGTCGGCGAGGAACGATCCGCACTTCGGGCACGACGCCGGCTCATCCGCCATGGGAATCCCTCGGGCGAAGAACCGTCATGCAGGGGGTGAGATTTGAACTCACGAACTCCTACGAGACCAGGACCTCAACCTGGCGCCTTTGACCAAGCTGGGC
>Ga0209415_10000102_pt1 | contig 125390 bp, 132 predicted proteins | sample PeaSoiSIISIP2007_FD_187696 | JGI IMG/M metagenome (GOLD analysis project Ga0209415, IMG submission 187696) | Peat soil microbial communities from Weissenstadt, Germany - SII-SIP-2007 (SPAdes) (version 2) | ecosystem: Environmental > Terrestrial > Soil > Wetlands > Peat | place: Germany...
CTTGCCGTGGTCGACGTGACCGATCGTCCCGACATTGCAGTGCGGCTTGTTGCGTTCGAATTTCGCCTTCGCCATGGTGCGGCTTCCTTGCGCTTGATCGGTCCCGTCATCGGCCTCGGGGCGGCGCTGGAGCGGGTGGAGGGAATCGAACCCTCATAGCCAGCTTGGAAGGCTGGAGCTCTACCATTGAGCTACACCCGCCCAAAACGCGCCGATCCTCCGCAGCCGGTCCAGAGCATATGGTGGAGGGGGAAGGATTCGAACCTTCGAAGACCGAAGTCGGCAGATTTACAGTCTGCTGCCGTTGACCGCTTGGCTACCCCTCCGAGACTGCCTCGCGGCCCGGCGCGGCGGACGCGCGGTGATACGGTGGTCCCTGCTATTTGTCAACTCGACCGGCGCGGTGCTTTACTCATGAGTCCGGGCAGCAACGGCGACGGGAGGCGAGGATGGCGCGGCCGCAATTGAGGCATCTCGGCATTCACGTGCGCGATCTCGCGGCGATGACGGCGTTCTATACCAAGGTGCTCGACCTCGTCGTTACCGACGAGGGCGCGGGCAAGACGTTCAAAAACGATTTCGTGTTCCTGACCGGGGCGCCCGATCAGCATCACCAGCTCGTGCTGGTGTCGGGGCGCGGCGCGGACGCGCCCAGCACGGTGAACCAGATCTCGTTCAAGGTCGGCGCGCTCGACGAGCTCAAGGCGATGTTCCGGCGCGTCACCGGCTGGGGCGTGGCGCCGGTCCGTCCGGTCGATCACGGCAATGCGTGGTCGATCTACTTCCCCGATCCCGAGGGGAACTTCGTCGAGGTCTACATGGATACGCCGTGGCACGTGCCGCAGCCCCACGCCGACCCGCTCGATCTGACCCAAAGCGATGCCGAGATCCTTGCCGCGACCGAGCGGCGCGTCCACGCCGATCCCGGCTTCCTGCCGCGAACCGAGCGGGAGGTCGAGCTTGCGCGCCGGCTCGCCCGCGGGACCTGAGCGCCGCGGGAAGCCGCCCGCCAAGGAGCGCGGCGCGGCGCCGGGCGCGACATGGCTCTATGGCCGGCACGCCGTGGCGGCGGCGCTCGCCAATCCGTCCCGCCGCATCCGCCGCATCGTCACACTGCGCGAGCTCGAGGCGGAATTGGCGCCGCTCCTAGCCGCCGCGCGCGCCGATCTGCCGGCCGCGCCCGAATTCCTCGACCGCCGCGCGCTCGCGCTGCTGCTGCCGGAGGACGCGGTGCATCAGGGGATCGCGGCTTCGGTCGATCCGCTGCCGCGGCGCGAGCTCGACGACATCATCGCGGCGCTGCCCGAGGATGCGGCGCCCGCCATCGTCGTGGTGCTGGACCAGGTGAGCGATCCGCACAATGTCGGCGCCATCCTGCGCTCGGCGGCGGCGTTCGCCGCGCTCGCGGTGGTGGTGCCCGAGCACGGCAGCCCGCCGGTGACGGGCGTACTCGCCAAGGCCGCGTCGGGCGCGCTCGAGACCGTGCCGCTCATCCGGGCCGGCAATCTCGCGCGCGCGCTCGAGCGGCTGAAGCAGTCCGGGTTCTGGTGCATCGGGCTCGAGGAAGGGGCCGCGCAGAGCCTCGCCGCGCTCGATCTGCCGCAGCGCTGCGCGCTGGTGCTGGGGGCGGAGGGCGGCGGCTTGCGGCGGCTGACGCGGGAGCGGTGCGATTTCCTGGTCCGGCTGGCGGCGGGATCGCTTAACGTGTCGAACGCGGCGGCGGTGGCGTTGTACGCGATTGGGGCGGCCGGGAAAAAACCCTAGCGCGGGACCGGTTATCGCGCGTCGTTAAGATGATGTGTAAGCTTAGGATCGAGCGCTAATACCATGGAGTAAATGGCCAATCGAGGCGACGGCGCGGGCCGGGCTGGATTGTACGCCGGGCCCCCGGTTGCGTATGCCGACGAGGTTTCCCCGGCCGCTTTGCGCGCCAACGCGAGGTCCGGACGCACCCATCTCTTCGCGCTCTATTATCGCACCGGGCCGCCGCGTCCGACGCCTACAACGGCAAAAATTTCGCCATGCTGCTGGGCGGTCGCCGGCCAGCACTGACCCCCTAAAGACGAGGGCGCAGGAACGGGCGGAGGGCGCCCGGCGTTTCTGCGATAGACCCATCGTGCAAGGAGGGTTCCATGCGTGTCGTATCGCTTACTGCGGCCGTTCTGGCGCTGTCGACGGGCTTGGCATTCGCGCAAATGTCGCCGCCTGGCGGCGGTCCGGCCATGCCCCAACCGGGTACTGGCGCGCCGGGCGCGACCGCGGTGCCGCACGTGCCGGCGGTCAACCCGCTGACCGCCGAGGACGTGTCGTCGATCACCGGCACCGCCGTCTTCGGCAGCGGCGACCAGCAGCTCGGCCGCGTCTCCCATGTCCTGATGAAGCCCGACACCAAGACCATCGACCGGCTGGTGGTCGCCCAGGGCGGCGTGTTCGGCATCGGCGCGCACAACGTCGCGCTGCCGCTGGACCAGTTCAAATGGGACCAGCAGAAGGAAGGCTTCACCGTCGCCAAGTCGGCCGACGATTTGAAGTCGATGGCGGAATGGCAGGACCCGTCGCGCCAGGCGATGGCCGCGCCAGGCGCGGGCGCGACGCCGTCGCACTGAGGCAAGAGCGCGCGGCGTGAGCGCGCCGCGTCCTTAAGGCAGGAAGCGCACCACCACCTGGTGCGCCGCGACCCCGGTATCGCCCACCGGCGGCGCGCCCTGTTCCTTGGCGATGGCGGCGGGATCGACCCCGGCCTCGACCAGGGCCTGGATCACGGCGCGGGCGCGTTGGTCCGCGAGCTCGGCGTCGTGCGGCGTACCGCCGTCGGCGCGGCCCTCGACCACCACGCGCGACGGATTCATGTCGTGGCGGGCGGATGCGATCTGGGTCACCAGCGTGTGCGCCTGGGGCGTGAGGGTGGCGTCGTTGGTGGGGAAGAAGACGACGAAGTTCTGCGGCTGGGAGAGCCGGCCGGCGCAGGCGCCGAGCGCCAGGAGCAGGGCGAAAGCGAAGGCCCGGGACATGAAGCCCATCCACGCGTCGTTTGGGGCGCATCATGGGCCACGCGCCAGCGCGCCTCAAGACGCTTGCCGCGCGCGGACGCGGCGGGCCGGGCGATCACGGGGACTGGTCGGACGCGAACACCTCGACCCGCACATTCATCACGCCGTTCTCGCCCAAGCCGAGCGACGCCGCCGCCGCGGACGAAAGGTCGATGATGCGGTCTTTCACGTGGGGTCCGCGGTCGTTGATGCGGACCTTCACGGCCCGTCCGGTGGCGACGCTGGTCACGCGCGCGACCGTGTGGAACGGCAGATCGCGATGGGCGGCGGTCATGGCGTGCATGTCGAAGCGCTCGCCGTCGGCCGTTTCCATGCCCTGGTGGTCGCTGCCGTACCACGACGCGACGCCGGTCTGGCTGAAGCTCGGCCGCTCCGGCTGCGCCGCAGGACCGGGCGCCGGCGGGCGCGGCGCCGCGCAGGCGCCGAGCGCCAGGAGCAGGGCCAGAACCAAGGCCCGGGAGATGCCGGCCATACGCGCGGTCATGGGCGGTCATCATGGGCCAGGCAATGGCGCGCCTCAAGCCGCTTCCCGCGCGCGGCCGGGACGCGCTAGAAGGCGGGCGGAGACGGGCGCCGGATTAGCTCAGCGGTAGAGCAGCGGTTTTGTAAACCGAAGGTCGGGAGTTCAATCCTCTCATCCGGCACCACCTCGACACCGCGACTAGGGGCCAGGCCATATTACGCTTGACGTAATACTCATTGCGTAATATATCGCGGCCGCATGATCCTCGGCTTCCGGGACCGCAATACCGAACGGCTCTGGGACGGGGAGACGGTGAAGCGGTTCGCCGGCATCAAGGAGCAGGCCTTGCGCAAGCTCGACATGCTCGCAGCAGCGACGTCGTTGGACGATCTTCGCGCGCCGCCCGGAAACCGGCTCGAAGCCCTGGCGGGGAATCGCAAAGGGCAACACAGCATTCGTATCAACGATCAATGGCGCGTGTGCTTCGTCTGGACGAAGGACGGCACCGTCGAGGTCGAGATCGTGGATTATCATTGAGGACAGCGAACCATGAAGCGCATTACGACCCATCCCGGCGCGATTTTGCGGGAGGAGTTCTTGAAGCCGCTCGGTCTCAGCGTCAACGCGCTCGCGATGGCGTTGCGCGTTCCCGCCAACCGCATCGGCGCCATCGTCAAGGGTCAGCGCGCGGTGTCGGCGGACACGGCAATGCGGCTCGGGCGCTATTTCGGCACCAGTCCGGAGTTCTGGCTGAACCTCCAGACCCTGCACGACCTGTCGAAGGCGACCAAGGAAGTCGGCCGCGAGATCGCGCGCGACGTGCGCCCGCGCGCGGCGTGATGGCGCATGCCTCAGCGAATCTCGATCCGCGTGCGGCGCCTGCCCGAGGGCGTCTACCTCGCGACGAGCCAGGACGTTCCCGGCCTCACGGTCGAAGCCGGCACGCGCGCGGAAGCCCGGTGCATCGCCCGCGAAGTCGCGCTCGATCTCATCGAAGCGGAGCGCCGCGGCGCGCTACCCTAGCGTCGCCCGCCTAATCCCCTCACTTCACGAACTCGTTGTCGATGATGTTGTCGTACCTTGGCAGCTTCTCCTCCGGCTTCATGAAGCCCGCGGCGATGTTCATGTTGTCGCCGTTCTCGAGCTCCTGGGGCGTGGTGATCGGCGGGTCGGGGGTGATCTGGCGCAGCATGTCGTAGCTCGCCTCCAGCACCTTGTCGTTATAGGTCGGGAAATGCGCCTTCATCACACCGATCGCCTTTTCCTTGTCGGTGCGGATGAGGCGCAGCGCCGCCGTCACGCCGCCCACCATCTTGGCGCACACCGATGGATGCGCCGGGCAATAATCCGCGCGCGCCAGGAGCAGCACCGAAGAGACCGGCGAGAACTCCTTGGGCTCGCCCTTGGTCGCGTCGCTCACCATCACGCCGGTGCCGTCCAGCACCACCTGCTGGATGAAGGGCGGGCTGTTGCTGAAACCGTCGATCGCCTTGCGCGCGAAGGCGGCCATGAACTCGGGCGGCTGCATCGGCGTCACCGTCACGTCGTCGCGCGCGACGCCGGCGTCCCGCGCGATCACTTTCAGCACGATGTCGGGAATGGCGGCGGCGCCGCCCACCGCGAAGGTGCGGCCCTTGACGATCTTGCCGCGAATGGAGAGCGGCGCGTTCGCGTCGAAATGCTCGGCGTCGGCGATGTCCTTGCGGATCACCACGTCCTGGCCCGATTGGAAATTCGCGGTCGACAGCGCGGTCAGCTTCTGGCCGCGCGCGTTGGCCCGCGTGATCGACGGGCCCGACGACATCGAGAACTCGACCGAGGCCGCGATCACCGCGTTCATCGCGCCGATGCCGGTGATGTAGCGCACGTCGACGTCGAGCCCCAAATTCGACCACAGATGCTCGTCCGCCGCCACGTACTGCACCAGGAACAGGATGTTGGTGCCGGGAATGGCGAGGATCGCCTTCTCGTTCTCCGCGCGCGCGCCCGGCGCCAGCGCCAGCGCGGCGAAGAGCGCGGCGCCAAGGCCGCTGCGAAGCGTGTTGCCCATTCCGGTTCCCTCCCTCGTTTGGCCCCACTCTCCGCGCCGGCCCGGCGTGCCGTCAAGCGCGGCGGGGAAAGATGTCGGCGCCGTTGAGCCAGCGCGGCACCGCGTCCGGGTCGGCGCTCAGGACCGCCAGCGCGCGGCGCAGCACGACCATGTGGCTCGCCAGCCCGAGATCGTCGAGCGCCGCGATCTCGCCGGTGATGTAGCCGGAAGCGAGGTAACGCGGCCAATCGAGGCTCGGCACCGCGACCGCCTGGTCCGCGAGGAAGCCTTGCTCGCAGCGCCCGGCGTCGGGCGAGAACACGGCGCGGCAGGCATAGGGCCTCGCTTCGTATTGCGAGCACGCGCCCTCGACCAGGAGCGGACAGGGCGCGTGGCGCTGGGGCGCAGGCGCCGCGGCGTGACCCGGCGCGCGCCGCGCCAGCCGGATCGCCTCGAGCGGCGTCACGTCGACCTCGACATGGCAGCAGAAGGCGCAGCCGCGCCGGCACGCGATCGATCGGAGCTCGGCGCCGCGCGCCGGGTCGCGCGCGGCCGCTTGCGCGAGCGCCGTCTCGAATTTCTGCGCGCACTCGGCCCCCAGCGCGTCGATCGCATCGAGCATGCGCGCGAGCGAGCGCCCGTGCGAAGCGCGCACCAGCACCGCGCGGATGCGGCCGCGGAGAAAGGCTGCGATGGCGGCGGCCTCATTGGCGGCTGCGCGCGACGGCAGCCCCGGCCCGGCCGGAACCGCCAGCTTGGTCAGCGCGTTCGGCTGAATGGGCGCGCGGAGGCGGCGCAGGCGAATCCCGGCTTCTCCGCGTTGGTCGCCGTCGCCCATCTCGTTCTCCCAGGGACCGCGATCCTATGCGGCCCCACCCTTTGGTTCAATGTTTGGGTCAGGGATGACACACCGCGGCGGGCCGTAGAATGGTACGAGGAAGAGTCATTACGGCGCGGGCACGCGGATGAATTCCGTGCAACCTTCGCCGGGGAAGGTAAGCGATGGTCAAAAGCAATCTCGCGCGTGCGCTCGTCGTGGCCGGCTTCGCCTTCGGCGCGGCGGGAGTCTTGCTGACGCCGTCTCCCGCCGATGCGCGGGTCCGGGTCGGGATCGGCATCGGGCTGCCGTTCTATGCGCCGGCTTATCCGGCGCCGGCCTATTACTATGCGCCGTCCTACGCCTATCCGCCGGCCTATTCCTACCCGCCGGCCTATTCGTACCCGCCAGCCTATTCCTATCCGCCGGCCTACTCTTATCCGCCGCAGCCGGCTTCCTATGCGCCGCCCATGCAGGCACCCGGGCCCGCCTCGCCCCAGGGCGAATGCCGCCCCTATAGCTCGACCATGGTCATCGGCGGCGCGCCGCAAGAGGTGACCGGGACTGCCTGCCGCCAGCCCGACGGCTCCTGGCGCATCGTCGGTTGAGGATCTGACATGATGAAGACGAAGTCCGCGCGCGTAGCGCGCCTGGCCTGCCTTGCCGCGTCGCTCCTGGCGCTCGGCGCTTGCGTCTATTACCCGCCGCCGCCCGCGCCGGCCGCCTATGGCTACGGGCCCGGCTACTATCCGCCCGGCTATGCCTACGGGCCGCCGGTGGTGGGCGGAATCACGCTCGGCTTCGGCGGCGGCTACTGGGGCCATCGCGGCTGGCGCTAGGACGGCGCCCGCGCGACGACGTGGAAGATGTGCCAGTGCTTGGCCGTGCCGCGCGGGGTGACGGCGTCGCTCTCTTCCTCGTCCAGCATCTCGATCGCGAGCCCTGACAGGAGCCGCTCGATCCCCTCGCGGTCGTGATGGGTGACGCCGGCGCGGCCCGCCCAGCCATCGCGCGCGCCATAGAGCTGGCCCGCGAAGCGCCCGCCCGGCTTTAGCGACGCGACGATCCGGTCCCACAGCGGCTCGAACAGATCCGGCGCCACCAGCGGCAGCGCGAAGCTGGCATTGACCAGATCGCAGCGCGGCCATGGGCACGACTCGAAGCGCGCGACCCGGGTTTCGAGCGCGGCGCCTTGCGGAAGATCGGGCCGCGCGCGCAGCCGTCGGATCGCCTCCGCCTCGGCGTCGATCGCCAACACCGACCAGGAGCGGCGCAGCAGCTCGATCGTATCGCGCCCCTCGCCGCAGCCGAGATCGACAGCGAAGCCGGTCCGCGCCCCGAACCGCTGCAGCGCGAATATCAGGGTCGCCCGCGGCGGCCGCGCCGAGGTGGCATCGTAATAGGCGGAGAACCCGTCGGTCATCGCGCCTGTATAGCATTATGAGGCGACCATGCGGGGGAAGTGCGCGCCACCTTGCCTGTGCTAAGCTACCGCGTGTGGGCCGGGGCGGGGGGAGCGGGGACGGTGAAGCGGCGCGAGTTCGTGGCGTTGCTAGCGAGCGCCGCCTTAGCGAGACCGCGCAGGGCGATCGCCCAATCGAGCGAGCGGATTCGGGTGGTCGGCAATCTCGGAGCGATCCCGGTCGAGGATCCCGGTTATCAGCTGAACTTCGCGGCGCTCAAGCAGGGCTACAGGGATCTCGGCTGGGTCGAAGGCCGGAACCTGCGGATCGAAGCGCGCGGCGTCCCCAGCGGAGATACCAAGATTCTGGGCGCGACGACTGCCGACCTTGTCGCCCTTGCGCCGGACGTGATCGTGGCCTTCAACGAAATCGCTGTCGCGGCGGCGCATCAGGCGACCCGAACAATTCCGATTGTTTTCCTGCTCGTGGACGATCCGGTTGGCCATGGCTTTGTCGTCAGCATCGCGCGGCCCGGCGGAAACATGACGGGGTTCGTCCAGCATGAACCATCGATCGGCGGCAAGTGGTTGCAACTGCTGAAGCAGATGTCGCCCAGCCTGAGCCGTGTCGCGACTGTGTTCAATCCGACCGCCAATCCCGACACGCCACTTTTCGAACGATGGATCGAGGCTGCCGCCGCGTCCTTCTCGGTCGAGGTCACGCCGATGCAGGTTCACGAGAAAGCCGAAATCGACGCATCGATTGCGAACTTCGCCCGCGAACCTAACGGCGGCCTGATCGTTCCGGGAGACCCGTTCACCATCGGCCACCGCACTCGAGTCATTGGGGCGGCCGCGCATTACCGCTTGCCCGCGATCTACCCGATCCGCAATTTCGCGACCGAGGGCGGACTGATGACATATGGCTATGATCAGCTCTTCCAGGTGCGGGAGGCCGCCTCCTACGTCGATCGCATCCTTCGCGGCGCAGCACCGGCCGATCTTCCGGTGCAATCGCCGAAGAAATACGAGTTCGTGATCAATCTGAAGACCGCCGCCGCGCTTGGTCTCGCCGTGCCGCCTCAGTTGTTGACTGTCGCCGACGCCGTGATCGAGTGAAAAAATGCGCCATTCCGCCGCGCGCAAGGAGCGGTTAACGGGACCTTTACGGGTCCGACGCAGACTGGCGCGATGGCACGGTCAGCGCGCGTTCTCCTTCAGCACCTGCTGCCGCTGGGCGGAGGTGAGCCGGGACTCGTAGATCGCGGTCTCGTTGGTCTTGGCGTTGGCGACGCCGAGCGCGGCCGCCGCGCGGTAGAGCCGGTAGGCCGCGACCACGTCCGCCGCGGTGCCGATGCCGTTGAGCTTGCACCAGGCGAGCACTTCGATGCCGCGCGGGTCCTTGGCCTCGGCGCGCTGCTCGAGGAGGCGGATGTCGGCCTCGGTCGCGGCGCGGCGCTTCACCCGCTCGATGATCTCGCCGAAAGTCGGCGGCGGCGGCTCGTCCTTGTCCTTGGCGGAAGATTGCGGCGCCTGCGCGGGACGGCCGGGCGCGCCCGGCGCTTCCTTGTCGCAGGCCTGATCGGGCGCGGTGACGCAATGATAGGCGCCGTCGAGATCGTAGAATTGCGCGCCCGCGCCCCATGGCGCGAGCATGACGGCAAAAATCATCGCGGCGAGTCGCCATCGCATGGACGCCAGTATAACCGAGGCGCCGCATTTGCGCTGCCGCTGCTGGCGCTCGCAGGCTGCGCCCAGCTCGCCGATCTCCCGTCCGATCTCCAGTCCAAGCTCCAGCATCCGGGCTATATCGGCCGCTTCATCGATCCTCTGCCGCCGCCGGTCGAGACCGTCCAGGGCGGACGCTCCGGCACGCTCATCGCCGGGCCTTACGCGCTTGACGTGCCCGACGGCGCGGTCGACAGCGTGGTCGGCGCCGGGCTCAGGGACTGGCTCACCTACGACGAGCGGCGCAGCCTCGCCAATGCCAGTGAGCGCGCCGCCGTCGCCGAGACCGGCGCTTCGATCGCATGGCAGGCGCAAGGCGGCGCGGACGACGTCACCGCCTCGGGCAGCGCGGTCGCGACCGGCGATCCCTACCGCTCGCATCACGGCCATGTCTGCCGCGACGTCAAAGAGAGCGCCGACAAGAACGGCAAGACGCATGCCCAGACCGTGACCTTGTGCCGCGACGTGATCGCGTCGGGCGTCGCCGTCTGGGTGGTGGCCGAAATCGACTAGCGGCGCCGCAGGAAACGCGCCCATTAACAATACATTACCGCATTAACCATGGGGAAATTTTACACTTCCGCTGTGGCGCACCGGCGCGTTTCGGCTAAGGGGTTGCGGCGACGACGAGTTTCAAAAGCGGCCCGACTCTTGCACTGGGGGACGCAAGGCAAGCGCGAGGGGCGTTCGTCCCGGTAAGGTTACTTAAAAGGGCTAGACAAAATGACCGCTCGCGCATCTGCAAATATTCCCGTGGCAAAGGTTCTCGGCGGCGCGATGACCGCCGTTGCGCTCGCCGCCGTGCTCGTGGCGTCGCCGGCCCATGCCGCGCCGATCAGCATCACCGGCTTCCAGGACGGCGTGCCCGGCGTCAATTGCGGCACCGGCAATCACAGCACCTTCCTCGGGTCCGGCGCCACGGAATTCAATTTCGACGGCGTCAATGGCTCGGCGGCGGTGTCCCCTGCAACCTGCGCGAGCAGCTCGGGACCTTCGTCTTTCTTTACGGACTACGGCGCGATGCCGGCCGGCACGATTGGCAATCTCACCTTCAGCGGAACGGGCGGCGGGATCGTCGTCGGCACGTCCGGGTCCGCCGCGACGCCCTGGGCCGACAGCACGCCCTATCTTTCGGTTCCGCGCCCCGGCACTACCGGCGGGAGCGAGACGGTCGCCATCAACCCGGCGCTGCACGCCAATTATTTCGGCCTCTATTGGGGCTCGATCGACAGCGCCAATACGATCTCCTTCTTGCTCAGCGACGGAAACACTTACACCTTCACCGGCGCCGACCTGACGGGCGACATTCTCAGCCAGAATTCCGCCAACCAGACCAACACCGCAACCAACGAATATGTCGATTTCGGAACGCTCGCCGGCTTCGACATCGACAGCGTCACGTTCTCCGACGGAACCTCGGCCGCGTTCGAGATCGACAACATCGCCTACGGCACGATCAGCGACCCGCCGGCGGTCCCCGAGCCGGCGTCGCTGTCGCTGTTCGGCGCCGCACTGATTGGCCTGGGAGCGCTCCGCCGCCGCAAGCGCGCCTGACGATTTCTCCGTAACCGCAGCGGAAGAGCAGCCGATCGTTCGGCTGCTCTTTTTTTTCAGCCCGGCGTGATCGCGGTGGCCCGCGTTGCGCGGCGGGCGGCGCTCGCCTATCACACGGCGCATGGGATGGGGATGGGCGGCCGGCGTCGCCGCTGCTGTGTTCGCGGCCACGATCGGGCTGACGGGAGCGCTGCGGCGGTGGCTCCTCGCGCATGAAATTCTTGACCGGCCGGTGGCGCGCTCCTCGCACGACGCGCCGGTGCCGCGCGGGGGCGGCTTGGCCGTGGTGGCGGTCCTCGCGGTGGGCTGGCTTGCGATCGCCGCGCGCGATGCCCCCGCTGGCACGGTCGTGGCGGTGGCCTGCGCCTGCGGGCTGGCGGTGCTGTCGTGGCGGGACGATCTCGGCGGCTTGCCGGTGCCGCTCCGGCTGGCCGCCCACGCGCTCATGGTACTGGTCGGGGTCGCCGCGATGCCGCAGGGCGCGGTTTTCCAGGGCGCGCTGCCGCCGCTCCTCGACCGCGCCGCCGCCGCGCTCGCGTGGCTGTGGTTCGTCGAGCTCTATAATTTCATGGACGGGATCGACGGCATCGCCGGGATCGAGACCGCGATGCTCGGCGGCGGCATCGCACTGGTGCTGGGCGTGGCCGGGGCGGGCGGCGACGGAATGGCGGCGCTGGCGCTGGCCGCCGCCGCCGCGGGTGCGGCATTCCTGCGCTGGAACTGGCACAAGGCGAAGATCTTCCTCGGCGATGTCGGCAGCGTGCCGCTGGGCTATCTCATCGGCTGGCTGCTGCTGCTGCTGGCCGCGCGGGGGATGTGGGCGCCGGCGCTGATCCTGCCGCTCTATTACGTTGCCGACGCGTCCATCACCTTGGCGCGGCGGGTGGCGCGGCGAGCGCCCTTCTGGCAAGCGCATCGCGAGCATTTCTATCAGCGCGCATTGGGACGCGACGGAGACCACGCGGCGGTGGCGCGCATGATCCTGGTGTGCGATCTGGGTTTGGTGGCGCTGGCGCTGCTGGCGCTGCGTCTCCCCGGCACCGCGCTCGCGCTCGCCGTCGCGGTGGTGGCGATCCTGCTCGCCCTCATGCAGCGCCGCTCCAGGCATGGCTAGGCATGGCGTGCTCGTGCTCGGCGCCGGCGGCTTCATCGGCCGTGCGCTGGTGGCGCACCTTGCCGCGCGCGGCGAGAGCGTCATCGCGGCGACCCGCGCGCCGCAAACGTTCGGCGTCGGCATCGTTAACCGCGCCACCGGCACGCTCGATGCTGCGTCGCCGTGGCCGGCCCTTCTCGCCGACGCGCGCGCTGTCGTCTATCTCGCCGGCCGCGCCCACGCCGCGCCGGGACCGGGCGAGGACTGGATCGAGGATGAGGCCGCCACCGCGCACGCGCTGGCCGCCGCCGCGCGGCGCGAGGGCGTCGAGCGCATCGTGCTACTGAGCTCGATCAAGGCCCATGGCGAAGTAAGCGGCGCGCTTCCTTTTCGCGCCGGCGATCCGCTCGCCCCGGCCGATCCCTATGGCCGCGCCAAGGCGAGGGTCGAGGCGGCGATGACGGCAACCGGCGCGCCGCTCGTGGTGCTGCGCCCGCCGCTCGTCTACGGCCCGGGCGTCAAAGCCAATTTCCGCGTCCTCATGGGCCTCGTGATGCGCCGGGTGCCGCTGCCGCTGGCGAGCATCGCGAACCGGCGCAGCTTCGTTCATCTCGACAATCTCCTCGATCTCGTCGCGCTGGTGCTGACGCACGAGCGCGCGCCGGGCCGCGCCTTCCTACTGCGCGATGAGCGCGAGGTCTCGACCCCCGATCTCGTTCGCCTCATCGCGCGGGGCTTCGGGCGCGGCGCGATTCTCCTCCCCTGCCCGCCCGGCGCATTGATCGCGTTGGCAAAGCTTTTCGGCCGCAGCGACGTTGTCGAGCGCCTGATCGCGTCGCTCCGCGTCGATGACGGGGCCACGCGCGAGACGCTGGGATGGCGGCCGCGCGTCGCGCTCGAGGACGGCATCGCCGCGACCTGCCGCTGGTATCGCGACCATGGCTGACGCCAAGCTCATCTTCCTCGTCACCGAGGATTGGTATTTCTGGTCGCACCGCCTGCCGATGGCGCGCGCGGCGCGGGACGCGGGGTTCGCGGTCGCGGTCGCCACCCGGGTCGCCGCCCATGGCGAGCGCATCCGCGCCGAGGGCTTCGCGCTCCACCCGCTGGGCTGGCGCCGCCGCAGCATCGGCCCCTTGGCGAGCCTCGCCGCGATCGGCGAGATCGCCAGCCTCTATCGCCGCGAGCGGCCGCTGCTGGTGCATCACGTCGCGCTGAAAGCGGCGCTCTTGGGCGGCATCGCGGCCAGGATTGCGCGCGTGCCCGGCGTCGTCAGCATGATCGCGGGCGCAGGCTACCTCGCGAGCGCACCCGGTCCCGGCGCGCGGCTGATCGCGCTCCTCGCGCGGCTCGCCTGGCCCATGCTGCTGCTGCGGCCGGGCGCCCGCGTCATCGTGCAGAACGAGGAGGACCGCGCCGCGCTCGCTGCGCTGCGGCCGGCGCAAGCACAGCGCATCACCGTGATCGCCGGCTCGGGCGTCGACCTCGCGCGCTTTGCGCCCGCGCCCGAGCCGCCGCCGCCAGTGGTGATCGCCTATGGCGGACGGATGATCGCGATCAAGGGCGTGGCAACCCTGGTCGCGGCGCACCAGCGTCTGCGCCAGCGCGGCAGCGAAGCGCGGCTCGTGCTCGCGGGCGCTTCCGATCCCGAGAATCCGAGCGCGATCGACGGCGCGACATTGGAGCGCTGGCGCGCGCTACCCGGGGTGACGTGGCTCGGCGCGGTCGAGGACATTCGCGCGGTGTGGCGCGCGGCGCATGTGGCGGCGCTCGCCTCGCTCGGCGGCGAAGGTGTGCCGCTGAGCCTGATCGAGGCGGCGGCGATGGGCCGCGCCATCGTCGCCACCAACGTTCCCGGCACGCGCGCCATCGCGCGCGACGGCGTCAACGCGCTGCTGGTGCCGCCGGGCGACGAGGCGGCACTTGCCGATGCGATGGCGCGCCTCGCGCGCGAGGACGATCTTCGCCGGCGCTTCGGCGAGGCCAGCCGCCGCATCGTCGCAGAAGGATTCTCCGACGTTGCGGTCGGCGCCGCGACGGTCGCGGTCTATCGCGCGCTGGTCGCGGAGATCGGCGCCGGCAGGAGCGCGTCGGTGCGGCCCAAGAGCCGATAGGCGACGAGCCCCATCCATTCGTGCGCGGCTTCGCCGAGGAGATGCAGGTCGCCCGAGAAGCTGGTGTTGAAGAGCGCCCGCGGGCCGGTGTTGTAGTCAACCGGATAGGGCACGACGTCGAATTCGGCGCGCCGGAAGCAGCCCATCGCGCGCGGCATGTGGTTGGCCGAGGTGACCAGCACCCAGACCTGGCCCTCTTTGGGTTTGGCCATTTCCTTCGAATAGACCGCGTTCTCCCACGTGTTGCGCGAGCGGTCCTCGAGCAGGATGCGGCGCGGATCGAGCCCGTCGGCGGCGAGGAGCGTCTGCGTCGCCGCAGCCTCGGTGAGGCCGATCGGCACCAGCGAGGGATCGCCGCCCGAGAGCAGCACCGGCGCGTCGGGATAGCGCCGCGCCAGCGCCAGGGTCTCGGTGATGCGCTCGGCCATGTCGTTGAGCGCGACCTGGCCGTTGGCCTTGGTGAGGGCGATGCTGACCGCGCCGCCCAGGAGGATGATGCCGTCGATGCGGTCCGGCAGCTGCGCCTGGGGAAAGCGCCGCTCGAGCGGCTCGCTCGCCCACCGCCCCAGCGGCAGCACCATGATCGCGACGAAGGCAAGGGTCACGAGCACGATCAGCGTACCGCCCCAGCGCCGCGCACCGAGGGCGAACAGGATGACGCCGAGCGCAAGCAGCAGCACCAGCAGATTGCCCGGCTGCGCCACGATCTCGAACAGCTTGCTGAAGACATAGAGCATAGGGGCCGGACTATGCGCGGCGGGCCCACGCTTGTCACGTGCGGGCGCGCTTTCCGCTTGCCGGGGCGAGGCCGCGTCTCCTAACGTCGCCGCCGCGCTCACGGAGTCGTCGATGAGGATGGGAAGCCGGGCCTGGGCTGCGTTCGGCCATGACGTCGTCATGGCGGCGCTGTCCTTCGTCCTGTCGTTCTATCTGCGCGTCGGCAACGGCATTTTCGGCTACAAGCCGTCGCTCATCTGGAGCTATGACATTGCCTTCGCCGCGGTCGCGGGCATCGTGTTCCTGTCGACCGGGCTCTATCGCGGCATCTGGCGCTATGCCTCGCTGCCCGATCTCCTGGCGCTGGTGAAGGCGGCGACGATCGTCATCCTCGTCTTCTTCCCGCTGACCTTCCTGGCGACGCGCCTCCAGGACCTGCCGCGCTCGGTCGTCGTCATCAACTGGCTCATGCTCGTGGCGCTGCTGGGCGGCCCGCGCTTCGCCTATCGCGTCTTCAAGGACCGCAATCTCGACCACATCCTCGAGCGCGCGAGCCACGTGCCGATCCCGGTCCTGGTGATCGGCGCGCGCGAGGACGCCGATCTCTTCATCCGCACGACGCAGCGCGACCCGGCGCGCATCTATCGCGTCGTCGGCCTCATCGCCGACAGCGCGATGCGCGTCGGGCGCGACATCGGCGGCGTGCCGGTGCTGGGCACGCTGGACGAGATCGAAGAGGTGGTGGCGAATCTCTCGCGCCGCGACGACCGGCCGCAGCGCATCGTCATCAGCACCCGCAGCCTCGACGGCGCCGAGGTGCGGCGCCTCCTCGATATCGCCGATGCTCTAAGCATCCCGTTGGCCCGCCTGCCGCGCCTCACCGATTTCCAGGAGACGCGCGAGGACGCGACCCGCCGCGTCGAGCCGATCGCGATCGAGGATCTGTTGGGGCGGCCGCAGACCGTGCTCGACCGCGCCGCCATGAAGGCGCTGGTCGCAGGCAGGCGCGTCCTCGTCACCGGCGCCGGCGGCACCATCGGCGCCGAGCTGGCGCGCCAGATCGCCGCGTTCGGTCCGGCGCGGTTGGCGCTTCTCGACAACGGCGAGTTCGCGCTCTACGCCATCGATCGCGAGATCGGCGAGACCTTCCCCGCATTGCCGCGCGCGGCGCTCATCGGCGACGTGCGCGACCGCCGCCGGGTCGAGGAGGCGGTGGCGGCGGAGCGGCCCGACCTCGTGTTCCACGCCGCCGCGCTGAAGCACGTGCCGATCGTCGAGGCCAACCCGTGCGAGGGCATCCTCACCAACGTGCTCGGCACGCGCCACGTCGCCGAGGCGTGCCGCGCCTTCGGCGTCAAGACCATGGTGATGATCTCGACCGACAAGGCGGTCAACCCGGCCAACGTGATGGGCGCGACCAAGCGGCTCGCCGAGAGCCTGTGCCAGGCGCTCGACATCGTCGAAGCCAAGCGCGCGCAGGGCACGCGCTATGTCACGGTGCGGTTCGGCAACGTGCTGGGTTCGACGGGCTCGGTGGTGCCGCTGTTCCAGCGCCAGCTCGCTTCGGGCGGTCCCCTGACCGTGACCCATCCCGAGATCGCGCGCTTCTTCATGACGGTGCGCGAGGCGGTGGAGCTGGTGCTGCAAGCCTCGGCGCTCGGCATCGCCGATCAGGAGCGCGGCAAGATCTACATGCTCGACATGGGAGCGCCGATCAAGATCGTCGATCTCGCGCGCCAGATGATCCGGCTCGCGGGGATGAAGCCCGACCGCGACATCAAGATCGACTTCATCGGCCTGCGCCCGGGCGAGAAGCTCCAGGAGGAGCTGTTCCACTCCGGCGAGAAGCCGCTGCCGACCAAGGCGCAAGGCATCCTGCTCGCCGCGCCCAGGACGGGCGACTATGCCATGCTGCAGCGCTCGCTCGACGAGCTTGCCGAACAGGCGCGCGAGCGGCACGAGGACCGCGCGCTGGCCGACCTCGCGGCGCTCGTCCCCGAATACGCCGCCGCCGCGCCGACAACAGCGCGCGCCGCGGCGGAGAGTTGACGATCGCATGAGGCGGCGCGCGGTCATCGCTCTCGCGGGCAGCGCGGCGGTCGCGCTGCCGTTCGCGGCGCGGGCGCAAGCGAAAGCTATGCCGGTCGTCGGCTACCTCAACGGCTATTCGCCGGAGGAACGGCCGACCCTCCTGGCCGCATTCAAGCAAAGCTTGAGCGATGCCGGATTTGTGGAGGGCCGCACCGTTACGATTGAGTATCGCTGGGCGCGGGGGCAAGCGGATCGGCTGGCGGCGCTGGCGGCGGACCTGGCGGAACGCCGGGTCGACGTGATGCTCGCTTGCGGCGGCGATGCGTCGACGCGCGCGGCAATAGCGGCGACGAAGACCGTTCCGATCGTCTTCCTCGTCGGCGAAGACCCGGTCGTAGCGGGGTTCGTCGCCAGTCTCGGCCGGCCCGGCGGCAATGTCACGGGCATCACCCTCTTGCAGCTTGCGCTTCAGGCGAAGCGCGTGGAGATGCTCCACGAGATGGCGCCGACGGCCACGACGATCGGCTTTCTCGCGGACGCGGGCGAGCCGGAGCGCGAGGCGGATAATGTGGCGGTGGTACAGGCTTCGGCGCAAAAATTGGGGTTGCGGGTGCGCGTGCTTAAGGCAAGCGGCGCCGGCGATCTCGAGGCCGCCTTTGCGACGATGAAAGCGGAGCGGATCGGCGCGCTGCTCCTCTCCGGCCTGCCGATCTGGGGCAACGTCTCGGTCCGCGGGCCGTTGATCGCGCTGGCGGCACGCTACGCGATCCCAACTTGCTATTATGATCGCGATCAGGCCGAAGCCGGAGGACTGATGAGCTATGGCACCAACGTGCCCGCCGTCTATCGCCAGCTCGGCGCCTATGCGGCGCGGGTGCTCAAGGGCGACCGGCCGGCCGACCTTCCGGTGCAGCAGCCGACCACGTTCGATCTGGTGATCAACTTGAACACGGCGAGGAGCTTAGGCCTTACCGTGCCGCAGTCGCTGCTGACGCGCGCCGACGACGTACTCGAATGACCGGAGCATGAACCGCGTCGATGCGGTGCGTCCTTCGACTGCGCGCGCTGACGCACGCTCCGCTCAGGATGAGGAACGATGTACAATGTCCCTCATCCTGAGCGGAGCGAAGCGTAGTCGAAGGACGCACGACGGTTCCGCCTGAACGGAGAGCGCCCGCGTCTGCCAACGCTCCTCGACATTCACGCGCGAGGGAATCGCCATGGGACCTGACCGCCGCTTCCTCGATCGCGTCAAGATCGAGCTGCCGATCGTGCTGGCGCCGATGGCGGGCGCGATGGATTGGGAGCTTGTCGCCGCCGTGTCGGAGGCGGGCGGGCTCGGCTCGATCCCCGCCGCCATGCTCAATCCGCAGGCGCTGCGCGACCAGGTGGCGCAATTCCGCGGCCGCACCCGGAGGCCGGTCAATCTCAATTTCTTCTGCCACGCGCCGCCCGCGCTCAACAACGCGCGCGAGGCGCAGTGGCGCGAGCGTCTCGCGCCCTATTACCGTGAGCTGGCGATCGATCCCGCGGCGCCGGTGCCGACCAGCAACCGCGCGCCCTTCGACGCGGCGCTGTGCGAAGCGGTGGAGGAGCTCAAGCCGGAGGTGGTGAGCTTTCATTTCGGCCTACCTGCACCGCGCTTGGTGAAAAGGGTGAAGGCGGCGGGGTGCGTCGTGCTGTCTTCGGCCACCACCGTCGCGGAGGCGGTCTGGCTCGCGGAGAACGGCGCCGACGCCGTGATCGCGCAAGGCTTCGAGGCCGGCGGCCATCGCGGCATGTTCCTCGCCGGCGACATCGCGGGCCAGGTCGGCACCTTCGCCCTGGTGCCGCAGATCGTCGACGCGGTGAAGGTGCCGGTGATCGCCGCCGGCGGCATCGCCGACGCGCGCGGCATCGCGGCCGCGCTGGCGCTCGGCGCGGCCGCCGCGCAGATCGGCACGGCCTATCTGTGGTGCCCCGAATCGAAGATCTCCGCGCTGCACCGCACGGCGCTCAAGGAAGCGCGTGCCGAGGGCACCGCGCTCACCAACGTGATGACCGGACGGCCGGCGCGCGGCATTGTCACGCGCGTGATGCGCGAGTTGGGGCCGATCTCGGACCTCGCGCCGGAATTTCCGCTGGCCGGGGGCGCGCTGGCGCCGTTGCGCGCCAAGGCGGAGGCGCAAGGGTCGAGCGAATTCTCGCCGCTGTGGGCGGGCCAGGCGGCTTCGCTCGGCCGCGCGCTCCCGGCCGGCGACGTGACGCGCAAGCTCGCCGCCGAGACGGAAGAGCTTCTGCGCGGCCTCTCAACCCCGCGGCGCTAACGCGACGTTGTCGATGAGGCGGGTGCGGCCGAGCCAGGCGGCAGCGAGGATTCTGGCGGGACGGTCGAGCGAAGCGAGCGGCTCGAGCGTCGCGGCGTCGCAGACGGCGACGTAATCGACCTTGGCGAAGCCCGCCGCGAGCAACAAATTTGTGGCTTGCGCTTCGACCGCGCGCGGCTGCGCCCCGGCGCGCATGTGGCTCGCCGCGGCGACCAGCGCGCGGTTGAGCGCCGGCGCGCGCGCGCGTTCCTCGGTCGTCAGATAGGCGTTGCGCGAGCTGAGCGCGAGCCCGTCCGGCTCGCGCGCGATCGCGACCGGCTCGATCCGCACCGGGATGTCGAGATCGCGCACCAGGCGGGTGACGATCTGGAGCTGCTGGTAGTCCTTCTCGCCGAAGCAGGCGAGGTCGGGCCGAGCCTGGAGCAGCAGCTTCACCACCACCGTGGCGACGCCCTGGAAGTGGCCAGGGCGGAAGCGTCCGTCGAGCAGCGCGGCGATGGGACCGGGATCGACCGTGACGGCAAAGCCGGGCGGATAGATTTCGGCCACGCCCGGCGCGTAGAGCAAGTCGCAGCCGCCGGCCTTGAGCATGGCCGCGTCGGCGGCTTCGTCGCGGGGATAGCGGGCGAAATCCTCGTTGGGGCCGAACTGGGCGGGATTGACAAAGAGGCTTGCCACCGCCCGGCCGCACGCTTCCCTGGCCCGCGCCACCAGCGCCATGTGGCCGCGATGGAGTGCGCCCATGGTCGGCACCAGGCCGACGCTCGCGCCCTCCGCGCGCCACCCATCAACCGCACGCCTGAGCGAAGCGACGGTGCGCACGACGCTGAGACCGGCGATCGACTCGGGCTCGCTCATGGCGGGGCGGTTTAGCACATGGGGGCCGGCCCCGGAAATGAGAGACCCCGGCAAGGGCTTGGCACCCCTGCCAGGGTCTGCGTCACGGCGCGTGGCCTGTGGCGATCGCTCGCCTCCGCCTGCGCCCCTTGTCGGCCGGGAAGTCCCGAAAGCCAGAACGCTCTTGGCTATTCAGACACTTCGAGGCGACCCGAGCCTGTACAAAGAGACACTGGGTCACCTCCTTTCTGCTGTTGAAGAGGGGCCGACATTATCCGGCAACGGCCGGCGTTGCAAGAAGACGGTCGAATCGGCGCCCGCGCGGATGGGCCGGCTCTCCACCTTTAATATAAAGGTATAAAATCCCTGGGATCATGGGCGAATGGCCGCCTATTACGTCCACTGGAACGCGATCCTGCGAAGGCTTCGCATTCACCGCACCAGCTGCGTCGTGTGCAAGGCGGGCGCCGGCAAGAGCGGGACGGAAGCCGGGCGCGGCGATGCCTACGATTGGGAACCCGCCTCGACCTACAAGCAGGCGCTCAAGATCGCCGACAAGCTGCGCCGCCAGAAGCCGGTTCTCAACAACGCCAAGGCCCGCATCGATTGCGGCCTGTGTCAGCCCGCCCTGGCAAGACCGAGGCCGCGGCCCTAATCGGCGCCGTCGACCGCCCCGAACGCCAGCCGCATCAAGGGCATGGCGTCCGGGAAGGAATCGAGCGCGGCCGCTTCGTCGAGGGTGAACCAGCCGACCTCGGAGGCGTCCTCGATCGGCGCGCCCTCGCCCGCCCGCCACTCGAGCAGCACCGCGATCAGGGTGAAATGGGCGCGGACCCGGTCCTGCTCGTCGCGGCCGATCACGTTCGAGCCGCCGATGATCCGCAATGGCTCGGCCTCGATGCCGGTCTCCTCGAGGAGTTCGCGCGCGGCACCCGCTTCGATGGTCTCGCCCAGTTCCTGCATGCCGCCCGGAAAGCCCCACCGGCCGATGCCTGGCCCCATCGCGCGCCGCGCCAGGAACACCCGCTCGCCGCGCCGGCACACCGCGAGCGCGCAGGCGAAGGGCCGCTCGGGGTAATAGCGCGAGGTCGGATCGCCCATGGGCCGCCCGTTACGGATCGATCGCCGCGACCTTGCCTTCGAGCACCTTGTAGAGCTCGCCGCCCTCGGCGCGGAAGTCGCGGCTTTTCTCTTCCATGCCTTTCTGGGCGTACTCGCGGACCTCTTGCGAGATCTTCATCGAGCAGAATTTCGGCCCGCACATGGAGCAGAAATGGGCCAGCTTGGCGCCGTCGGCGGGCAGCGTCTGGTCGTGGAAGCTCTCCGCCGTCTCGGGGTCGAGCGAGAGGTTGAACTGGTCGCGCCAGCGGAACTCGAAGCGCGCCCGCGACAGGGCATCGTCGCGCTCCTTGGCGGTCGGGTGGCCCTTGGCCATGTCGGCCGCGTGCGCCGCGATCTTGTAGGCGATGACGCCGTCCTTGACGTCGTCGCGGTCGGGCAGGCCCAGATGCTCCTTGGGCGTCACGTAGCACAGCATCGCGGTGCCGAACCAGCCGATCATCGCTGCGCCGATCGCGCTCGTTATGTGGTCGTAGCCGGGCGCGATGTCGGTGACGAGGGGGCCCAGCGTGTAGAACGGCGCCTCGTGGCAATGCAAAAGCTGGAGGTCCATGTTCTCCTTGATCTTGTGCATCGGCACGTGGCCGGGGCCCTCGATCATCACCTGGACGTCGTGCCGCCATGCGATCTGGGTCAGCTCGCCCAGGGTCTTCAGCTCGGCGAACTGCGCCTCGTCGTTGGCGTCCGCCGTCGAGCCGGGGCGCAACCCGTCGCCCAAGGAAAAGCTCACGTCGTAGGCGCGCATGATCTCGCAGATTTCCTCGAAGTTGACGTAGAGGAAATTCTCGCGGTGATGGGCGAGGCACCATTTCGCCATGATCGAGCCGCCGCGCGAGACGATGCCGGTGACGCGCTTCGCCGTCAGCGGCACGAACGGCAGCCGCACGCCGGCATGGATGGTGAAATAGTCCACCCCCTGCTCGCACTGCTCCAAGAGCGTGTCGCGGAAGATTTCCCAGGTGAGGTCCTCGGCCTTGCCGTCGACCTTCTCGAGCGCCTGGTAGATCGGCACCGTGCCGATCGGCACCGGCGCGTTGCGGACGATCCATTCGCGGATGGTGTGGATGTTCTTGCCGGTGGAGAGGTCCATCACCGTGTCGCCGCCCCAGCGGATCGCCCATACCAGCTTGTCCACCTCCTCGGCGACCGAGGAGGTGACGATCGAGTTGCCGATATTGGCGTTGATCTTCACCAGGAAATTGCGGCCGATGATCATCGGCTCGCTTTCCGGATGGTTGACGTTGGCGGGGATGATGGCGCGGCCGCGCGCCACTTCGTCGCGCACGAATTCGGGCGTGACATAATCGGGGATCGAGGCGCCGAACGATTCGCCATCGCGCGCGCCCTGCTGCTTCATGCGCTCGCGTCCGAGATTCTCGCGGATGGCGATGTATTCCATCTCCTTGGTCACGATGCCGCGCCGCGCATAGGTGAGCTGCGACACGGACGCGCCGTTCTTGGCGCGGATCGGACGGCGCGTCATGCGGTCGAACAGCGGCACCGCGCTCTCCTCGCCCGCCTTGAGGCCGTTATCCTCGGGCCGGATGTTGCGGCCAGGGATTTCCTCGACATCGCCGCGCTGACGAATCCAGTTCTCGCGCAACGGCGGCAATCCCACGCGGATGTCGATCGTCGCGGCCGGATCGGTATAGGGGCCGGACGGATCGTAGACGCGCAGCGGCGGCTCCTTCGCCGCCGGCGTGATGTCGATCTCGCGCATCGCGACGCGCAGATCGGGGAACGCCTGCCCCGCGACATGGACCTTGCGCGAGGCCGGCAGCGAGCCGGTCGAGACCTTGAACATCTCTCTCTGCGTGCCTTCGGGCATGACCTTCTCCTCGCGATGCGAATTCATGTCCGATCCGGAGCTTGCGGCGGGAGAGGAGCGGCCGTTCGGGCCATGCGTTCCTGTCCCTACGCCGGTACGATCCGGATCAGGTTCGAAGGGTTCCCGCGTCGCTTGCGCCGTAGCGGTGTCTCAGCCCCTCGACGGGGCTCCCCTTGGAAACGCCGCCAGTGTCCTGCCCCGCCGCGCCCCCGTCAAGCGCACTCTCCATTGCCGCCGCGGCGGCGATGGCATAGGGATGGCGCGGGCGGAGGGGAGAGACAGTCATGCGAGGGACCGTTCTTCGCGCGCTGGCGCTGGCGTCGTGCGCGTTCGCTTCGCACGCCGCTGCCGAGGCGATCAAGGTCGGGATCGGCACCGGCGGAGTCGGCCATCTCTTCGTGGCCAAGGAGAGGGGCTATTTCGCGGCCGAGGGACTCGATGTCGAGTTTGTGCCGTTCGTGTCGGCCGAGCCGGTCGCGGTGGCGGTGGCGTCGGGCGCGATCGAATTCGGCGCCACTGGCCTCTCCGGCGCGCTCTACGGGCTTGGCGCGCAGGGCGTCATTCGGATCGTCGCCGGCTCGGTGCGCGAGGCGCCGGGCTTCAAGTTCCTCACCATCGTCGAATCGAACCGCGCCTACGAGGCGGGGTGGAAGTCGCTCAAGGACCTCGGCGGCCACTCGGTCGCGGTGCCGCAGATCGGCTCGCCGTCGCATTATTCGGTGGCGCTCGCCGCCGAGAAATACGGCGTCGATCTCAAGACCGTGCGGGTGCTGCCGGTGCAGTCGGTAGCGAACGCGATCTCGGCCGCGACCGGCGGGCAGGCCGACGCCGCGGTGATGCCGCTGGTGCCGGTAATGCCGTCGATCGCGCGCGGCGACGTGCGGCTCATGGCTTATGTCGGCGACGAGACGCCGTGGCAGATCCAGGCGGTGTTCGCCACCGCCAAGACCGCCACCGACCGGCACGACATGGTCGAGGCCTTCCTGCGCGCCTATCGCAAGGGCGCCAAGGAATTCCACGACGCCTTCACCGGCCCCGACGGCGCCCGCCGCGACGGGCCCGAGGCGGATGCGATCTTGGCGATCATGGCGAAATACATGAACCAGACCGTCGAGCAGGCGAAGCTCGGCGTCCCCGCGGTCGACGCGGAGGGAAGGCTCGACGTCAAGGACGTCCTGCACCAGATCGCCTGGTACAAGGCGCAGAACATGCTGAAGGGCGACGCCGGCGGCGACGCGGTGATCGACCAGCGCTATGTGGTCGCGCTGCCCGAACGGTGAAATGAGGCGCGGCATGGGCGCTTGCTCGCTTGACATTGCCGCCCGCAGGCATACCCCTGGTCATGTCGCGTCGAGGCGACCAGAAGGGACCTGCCATGAGGCGAGTCGGGACGATTGCCGCCGCGATGGGTTTGATCGCAGGCGCAGCGCCGGCGCCCGTGGGTCAACATATCTACGTCTACACCATCCTGCATCCGATCTACGGCGAGATCGGCACGTTGACGGACACGATCGACCGCAGCGCGGAAGCGACGCGGATCGACTCGCATCTGCGCATCGCGGTGAAGCTCTTGGGCATCGTCGTCTCCCGCCAGGACTCCGACACCACCGAGATCATGCACGGCAATCAGCTGGTGTCCCTGCAAAGCGTCACCGAGAAGGACGGACGGCATTCCGAAGTGCACGGCGAGACTCAAGGCGACCAGTTCGTGGTGAATGCGACGGCCGGCACCTTCGCCGGTCCGGCAACCATCGCCCCCTCCGACCCGTGGGTCCTCAAGCGCACCGGTGAGCAGACCGTGATTTTCACCGACACCGGCAGAATCACGACGATGTACATCTCAGGCGGCGACTACGACACGGTTTCCGTGAACGGCGCCCCGGTCTCCGCGCGGCATTTCATCGTGATGGGCGACAAGCGGCAGGAAGTCTGGCTCGATGACCGGGAGATCCCGGTCAAGTTCCGCAGCATCGAGAACGGCACGGCGATCGACTTCGTGCTGCAGAACGCGACTGCGGTGGCCGGCGCGGCAGTCGACAGGCGCTCCGTCGCCCCCCTCCCCGAGCGGTGAGCGCCGCCCTCGCGCCTTGACAGCGCGCGAGGCCGGCGAAACCATGGTCTGCGCTTCGCGAGGAGCGATCACCGGAAGCTGAGGACTCCCAGCATGCACAAGCGATCCCTGGTCACGCTCGCTCTCGCCGGTATTTTCGCGGTAGCAATCGCGGGCGGCGGGCACGCCGCCGACAAGCCCAAGATCTTCGAGCTCACCTCGTCGGCGGTGAAGGACGGCGGCATGCTGCCCAAGAAATACGGCGGCAAGAATCCGGAGTTCAAGAGCTGCACCGGCGAGAACGTCTCGCCGGCACTGCACTGGTCGGGCGCGCCGCCGACCACCAAGAGCTATGTCATCATGCTGCTCGATCCGGTGGGCCGCCCGCTCATCGGCGTGGTGCATTGGCTGGCCTACGACATCCCGGCGAGCAAGACCGGCTTCAAGGAGGGCGAGGTCTCGACCTCGAGCGCCGAGTTCAAGGGCGGCAAGAGCACCATGAACCGCGACACCTATTTCGGCCCCTGCCCGCCGTCCGGCTCCAAGGCCCATCCCTACACGTTCCTGCTGTTCGCGACGGATATCGAGCCGGGCACGCTGAAAGCCGGCATGACGAACGAGGAGCTGGCGCCGATGCTGCGCAACCACGTTGTCGCCAGCACCAGCCTGGTCGCGCGCTACGGCGGCTGAGCGCTGGAACGAGATCCAATGAGGCTGCATCGCGGCTTTCAAGTTTTCTAGCGCAGAGGTCGCGGAGGCTGCGCAGAGGTCGCGGAATTTTTCGCTTCACCCTCCGCGTCCCCCGCGCAGCCTCTGCGTCCTCCGCGTTGGAATCTCGGACGTGTGCAGTGCCCGATTGTCAGAGCACCGCGCCCTCGCGGCGGGCGGCGAGGATGCGGTCGAACTCGGCGAGCCGCGCCGCGGCGCGGCCGAAGATCGTGTCGGGCGGATAGTTGCCCGAGGCGTCGGTCGTTCCCGCGGGCCGGCCGAGCAGCAATTCCGCCGCCTCCTCTACGGTCGCGACCGACCACAAATGGAACCGCCCCGCCGCGATCGAATCGGCCAGCTCGTCATGCAGCATGACGTGGGCGCGGTTGGCCTCGGGCAGGATCACGCCCTGCGTCCCGCTGAGCCCGCCCGGCCGCGATTGGCAGACGCGGAAGAAGCCCTCGATCTTGGTGTAGGCGCCGCCGATCGCCTGCGACAGGCCGGCCTGGTTGACAGACCCGGTGATGGCGAGGTCCTGGCGGATCGGCAGTTGCGCCAGGTCGGACAGCACGGCGACCAGCTCCGCCATCGAGGCGCTGTCGCCCTCGACGCCGCCATAGCTCTGCTCGAACGTGATCGAGCAGGTGAACGACAGCGGGCGGAGCTGCGCGAACAAACCGGCGAGGAAGCCTTGCAGCACCATCGCGCCCTTCTGCTGGATAGGCCCGCCCAGCATCACGTCGCGCTCGATGTTGACGATGCCGACGCGGCCGACCGAGGCGCGCGCGGTCACCCGCACCGGCATGCCGAAGCGCCGGTCGCCCATGTCCTGGACGGTGAGCGCGTTGATCTGCCCCACGGCGCCGCCTGATGTGGCGATCATCACCTCGTTGTCGAGGATGCTTTGCAGGATGCGGTCCTCGATGCGGGAGTTGCGCCGCCGCCGCGCGAAATGGGTCGCGCGCACCGCCTCCTCGGTGAGCTCGCGCATCTTGCTCTTGGCGTCGCGCACGGCGGCCTCGGCGACGAGATCCTCGATCATCTCGACATGGGCGCTGAGCTTGCCGCGCCGGTCCGCCCAGCGCGCGGCGATGCCAAGGAGTCGATGCGTCGCCGCCTCGCTTGAACCCTCGAGCCCGCGCGCCCGTGCCATGGCGGCGATGAGGCCGGCATAGACCGCGAGGTTGCGCGGGTTCGCCTCCATGTCGCTGTCGATGTCGGCCTTGATCTTGAAATACACGAGGAAATCCGGATCGCCGTCGAAGAACAGCGCGTACCAGCGCGGCGCGCCGACGATCACCACCTTGAGGTCGAGCGGAATGGGCTCCGGCTTGGGTGCGCCGGCGATCGGCGTCATCTGCAGGCGCTGCGGCTCGTCGATGCGGATGACGCGGTCCCGCAGCGCGGATTTGAGGAACGACCAGCTCGCCGGGTTGGCCGCCAGCGCCTCGGCGCGCAGCACCAGGATGCCGCCATTGGCGCGATGAAGCGCGCCGGCGCGGATGAGGGTGAAGTCTGTCTCGATCGAACCTTGCGCCTGGCGGTACTCGATGCGGCCGAACAGGTTCTCATAGCTGGGATTGCTCTCGAGCACGACCTCCGGATGGCTACCCTCGGCGTGATGGACGAGAAGGTTCACGGCATAGCGGCGCTCGGGCGGCTCGAGCGCTTCCGGGCCGGGCGCGCCCTCGCCCCCCAGCGGCCGGAAGCGCAGCGGCGTCTCCAGCACGTCGACGCGCAGCTCGGTGAGCCAGCGCGCGAGGCTGGTGTGCTCCTCGAACTCGGCCAGGAGCGCGTCGAGCATCGGTCCGGCGACCTCTTCGGCAGTGGCGCGGTTCAGTTCGTCGGCCTGCTGGGCGAGATGGGCGCGGGCGTAGACGCCGCGGCGCTGGAGGCGCTGGAAAGCGGCGCTCAATTCATGCTCCGCCGCCTCGCCGAGCGGCGCTTCCGGCGTGTTGGGCGGCCGGGCCAGGCGCACGCCGCCGTCCGGCGCCTCGACCAGCTCCATGCCGTGGCTCTGCGCGGCGGCGCGCAGCCGCTCCATCTCCTGCGCCACCTCGGCCTGCGCCGCCTCGCGCAGCGCCATGACGTGCGCCTGGAACGTCTCGGACCCGAACGTCGCCACCAGCGCCTCGCGCAGCCGCGGCAGGAACAGCGCCATGCGGTCGCGGAACCGCCGCCCCATGCCCGCCGGCAGTCGATGCGGCGTCGGCGCGGCGGGATCGCGGAAATTGCGCAGATAGACCCAGTCCGAGGGCGGCGGGCGCAGCTTCGCCGCCTCGTCGAGATAAGCGAGCGTCGCCGTCATCCGCGCCGCGCGATCGTCGCCGACGACGAAGACGTTGAAGCCGACGCCGGCCACCGAGAGACCGAAATCGAGCGCCTCGCGCGCGCGGCTGTGGCTGTCGAGATCGAACACCTCGGCCGGCGAAGCGACCTCGAACGTAAACCGCGGCAACCCGATCTCGGCCGCCGGAAGCTCGCGCGCCGCCATCCCCCGTCTCCGATGTTTCCTTCCCCGGGGCACAGACTAACATAGAATTTTAACGCAGAGGACGCGGAGGATGCGCAGGGGACGCGGTGGAACAAAAAACCATTTCTGCATCCTCAGCAAATCCCCTGCGTCCTCTGCGCTAAAAAAATTGGCTTACGCCAAAGGGGGGTTCCCATGAGCACGAGCGACGGGCTGCGCAGCGGCGCCGACTATATCGACGCCATCCGCGACGACGGACGGCGCGTCTTCATCGACGGCGAGGTGGTGCGCGACGTCACGTCGCATCCCGCCTTCCGCGAGGCGGTGCGCTCGGTGGCGCGGCTCTACGATCTCGCCGCCGCGCCCGAGAACCGCGCCGTGATGACCTTTCCCTCGCCGGCGAGCGGCAAGCCGGTGCTGCGCTGCTGGCAGATCCCAAAGACGGTCGCCGATCTCAGTGCGCGGCGCGCGATGCTGGAGCGCTGGGCGGAAGCGAGCTTCGGCCTCATGGGCCGCACGCCCGATCATGTCGCTGGTTTCTTCACCGGCTACGCGTCCAAGCCCGGCGTGTTCGCGGCCTCGGGTGTGCGCTGGGCCGAGAACGTCGTGCGCTTCCACGAGTTCGCGCGCGAGCGCCACCTCTATCTCTCCTATGCCATCGTCCCGCCGCAGATCGACCGCTCCAAGCCGGCGCATCGCCAGTCCGATCCGACGCTCTATGCCGGCGTGGTGCGCGAGAAGGACGGCGGCATCGTGCTCAAGGGCGCGCAGCAACTGGCGACGGGCGCGGCGCTGTCCGAATGGCTGCATCTCTCGTGCATCCACCCGCTGCAAGCGGGCGACGAGAACTACGCCATCGGCGTCGCCATGCCGATGGGCACGCCGGGGCTGAAGATCTATGCGCGGCGCTCCTATGCCGCGGCGGCGTCCTCCGCGTTCGACTATCCGCTGTCGAGCCGGTTCGACGAGAGTGACGCGCTCGTCGTGCTCGACGACGTGTTCGTGCCGTGGGAGCATGTCTTCGTCTATCGCGACCTGGCCTTGTGCCGCGACCAGTGGTGGAAGACGCCGGCGCATATCTACGGCAACCACCAGGCGCAAGTGCGCTATGCGGTGAAGCTGCGCTTCCTCGCCGGGCTGGCCAAGCGGCTCGTCGAGATCACCGGCGCGGCGAGCCTGCCGCCGGTGGAGATCATGCTCGGCGAGATGGCGGCGCTCGCCTCCATCGTCGAGCACATGGTGATCGCGCAGGAGGCCGGAGCGACGATCGACGAGGACGGCGCGGTGTGGCCGTCGCGCACCGCGCTCTACGCCGTGATGTCGCTCCAATCGGAGCTCAATCCGCGCATCGTCGAGTTGGCGCGCGAGCTGGCCGGCGGCGCCATGATCGCGCTGCCGTCATCGGTCGCGGACTTCGCCAATCCAGAGGCCGCCGCCGATCTCGAGCGCTATGTCCACGCGCCGGGCTTCTCCGCGCGGGAGCGCGTGCGGCTCCTCAAAATGGCGTGGGACCTGATCGGCAGCGAGTTCGCCGGCCGCCATCAGCAATACGAGAAATTCTACGGCGGCGCGTCGTTCCTGGTGAAGCAGACGATGTACCGCAATTTCGACTTTGCCCGCGCCGAGCGCCTGGTCGACGCCGCGCTGGCGCTGCCCGATCCGGCGTGAGGCGCCGCCCCCTCGCGGCGAGGGGGCGGCGCGGCACGGCTAACGCGTCTTGATGTTGCCGTTGCCGTCGAGATTGACCGCCACCTGCTGGCCGTTCTTGGTCGCCTTGGCGGTCCAGCCGTCCGCGTCCTTGCGGATGCTCTGGATGTTGCTGTAGCCCGCGGACTGCAGCTTCTCCTTGACCTGGGCCTCGGTCGTGATCGGGCCCATCGACTCCGGCATTGCGGAGGCGCCGCCCGCGCTCGGCGCCGAGCCGAAGGCCGGGGCCGGGCTGGTGCCAGGGGACTGGTCGGTGGTCTGCGCCATCGCCAGGCTGGAACCGCAGAGCAACAGCGCCGCGGCGATCGCTTGGGTGCTCAACTTCATGGATCGAATCTCCTCGTCCAATCGACATCGACGACGGTTCAACGGGGCGAGCGCTCCGGCGTTCGCCCGCGCCACAACATTGTCACCAGGGCTCAGCGGTCGTAATGGCCGTCGACGAAGGTGAGATCGAGGATGGCGGCGGGATCGACGGTCTTGTCCACCATGCCGTGGGCCTGATACCACGCGACCTGGCGGTAGATGTCCTTGACCAGGAGCCGCCCGTCGGGATCGACGAAGGACAGCCCCTCGTTCACCTGCTCCGGCGGCTGGCCGAGATATTTCGACAGGATGGCGAGCAGCGCGGGCGCGCCGGGGCCCTGCTGCACCTTGCCGTCGGGACCCTTGGCGAGGAAGGCGTCGTAATATTCGCGCGCGCCTTGGCGATAGGCCTTTATGTAAGCCTCGAGCAGCTTCCGGCGCTGCGCGATCATGCTCTTCTTGACGAAGATCGCGCCCAGTTGCCACGCCACCTCGTCACCCGCCCAGCCGAGGAGATGCGCGTCGTTGCGCTTGATCACGGGCACGGCCAGCGTCCCGGGGATGACGGCGGCATCGACCTGCCCGCCGATCAGCGCCGACACCTGGTTCGAATTGGTCTGCAGCGGGACGATGCGGATCGTATCCAGCGGGACGCCCACCTTGTCGGCGATCACGCCGATCGCGTAATGGGTCGGCGCGCCGATGGTGGTGACGGCGACGGAATGGCCGCCGAAATCCTTGTAGCTGCGCAAGCCCGAATCCCAGGCGCGATTCGAGACCAGGATGCCGTTGTTGGGATAGCCCGGCTCCTCGCGGCTTTGCGCCGCGATGATGGTGAGCGCCCCCTTGCCGGCAAGATTGTAGAACCCGGCCGCGACGCCGGTGACGCCGACATCGATGTCGCCCGACACCGCGGCGACGGCGATCGGCTGCGCCGCGTCGAAATAGACGAGCGAGGCGTCGATCCCCTGCGCCGCGAAATACCCCTTCTCCAGCGCGATGAAGGTGGGGCCGTTGGTGGAGAATTTGAGCAGGCCGATCTTGATCGCCTCCGCCGCGCTCGCGGGTTGCGCGAGGCCGAGCAGGAGCGACGCGAGCAGGACCAGCCCGCGCGTCATACCTGCCGCCCCTGCTCGATCAGGCGCTTCAGCACATCGAGGCGCAGCGGCACCGGCGTGCCGAGCCACAGCGCGAAGACCGCATGATCGAGATAGCCGTCGCCGCTCAAGGGATGGACCAGGATGCTGAGCCCCTCGCGGTTGAGCATCAGCCACGGCACGATGCGCGGAAACTCGGCCGCCGCGAACGCGACCTGGTACATCGAAATGGGATGGGGGCCGACTGCCTCGTCGTGCCAGCGCCCAAGGAGGGCGGTGAAGCGCTGCCCTATCCCCTCGCGCAGCCGGGCCGCGATGTCGCGGGTCTCGGGCGCGTAATAGATGTGTGCGTGATAGCCCTCGATCGCGGCGCTGTCGGCGAAGTCCTGATCCATCGCGTTCCATCCCGTTGGCCGCGCCATTATAGGAGGGGCCGCGCGGTCGCGGGAGTCGACGCGTGCCGCCGGTCCTGCTCAAATAGGCGCAAGCTCGGGGAGGGGCAGCATGGCGAGGGACGATCTTCACCGAATCTGGGCGCGCTCATGAGACGCGTCGCGTGGGCGCTCGTCGTCGTCCTCGCCGGCTGCGGCGCCTTCGAGGGGCCGCAGCCGAGCGAGACGCAACACACGTTGTGCTACACCCGCATGGCGTCCAATCCGGACCAGCTCCACACCCTCGCCAAGGAGGCGTGCGGCACCGCCGAACCGCACTTCCAGAAGCAGGAGATGGATCTGACCGGCTGCCCGCTGCTGGTTCCCGAACGCGTCTATTTCAGCTGCGGCGCAAGCTGACGAGGAGGAGGAGGAGGAGGATACGATGACGAGAATCGCGAACCGCATCCCGGTCTCTCATGTCGGCAGCCTGGTGCGGCCGCCGGCCCTCACGCAGTTCCTGCAGAAGGCCCAGAACGACGAGCCCTACGACAAGGCCGCGTTCGAGGCCTGCCTCACCCAATCGGTGGTCGAGGCGGTGCGGCTCCAGGCCGAGGCGGGCGTCGACATCGTCAGCGACGGCGAGTACGGCAAGTCGGTGAACTGGGCGTTCTATGTCCACCGCCGCCTCGCCGGGCTGGAGCGCCGGGCGCTGACGCCGGAAGAGGCCAAGGACCCGATGATCGCGGTCATTAGCGGGCGCGACCGCGAGGCCTTCCCCGAGTTCTACGGCGAATACGACGCCCGCGTGCTGCGCAACGCCGCCGCAGTGGGGCGGCCGGTGGTGACCGGCCCGATCCGCTATACCGGCCAGGCCGAGCTGCAGCACGACATCGCCAACCTCAAGGCCGGGCTCGCCAAGGCGCCGGGCGTCACCGGCTTCCTGCCCGTGGTGGCGCCGGCGAGCGCGCTGCCCAACGCCAAGAACGAGCATTACCGCGACGAGGAAACCTATCTCTTCGCGCTGGCCGAGGCGCTCGGGGTCGAGTACCGGGCGATCATCGATGCCGGGCTCGAGCTCCAGGTCGACGACGCCTTCCTGCCCTACATGTTCGAGAAGATGGTGCCGCCGATGTCCCTGGCGCAGTATCGCAAGTGGGCAGAGCTGCGGATCGCCGCCCTCAACCACGCGCTCAAGGGGCTGCCGAAGGAGAAGACCCGCTATCACATCTGCTGGGGCAGCTGGAACGGGCCGCACATGTTCGACGTGCCGTTGAAGGACATCGTCGACATCGTGCTCAAGGTCGAGGTCGGCGGCTACAGCTTCGAGGCCGCCAACCCGCGCCACGAGCACGAATGGCAGGTGTGGAAGAGCGTCAAGCTGCCGCCGGGCACCTATCTCATGCCGGGCGTCGTCACCCATTCGACCAACATCGTCGAGCATCCCGAGCTGGTGGCGGAGCGGCTCCTGCGCTTCGCCGGCATCGTCGGGCGCGACAACGTCATGGCCGGGACCGATTGCGGCTTCTCGCAGAGTCCGCTCGCGGGCCGCGTCCACCGCACCATCATGTGGGCGAAGCTCAAATCCCTCGCCGAGGGCGCGAAGCTCGCCACCGCCCAGTTATGGCGGTGATGTCGCTGCGGGCATGAAAAAAGCCCCCCGAGAGCGCTCTCGGGGGGCTTGAACCGGAAGACTTGAAACCGGTGCGGCGGTCAGCCCTTGGGGGCGGAAGCGGGCGACATCGTCTTCTTCTTGGCCGCCTTGTGGTGCGACTTCTTGGCCGACGCGGACTTGGCTCCGGCCTTGTGGGACTTGCCCTTCTTCGCCGCGGGCTTCTTGGCCATATCCGACTTCATGCTGTCCCCCGCGGGCGCCTGGGTCTGCGCCTGAGCCGCATAGGGGACGGTCGATGCCGCGACGAACGAAAGCAGTGCGAACGCCGAAATGAGCGCCTTCATACTGAACTCCTGGGTCTTAGAGGGGGAGACGACACGCTTACCTGGGGCTAGCCTTGGCGGGCCATGGCGGCCGCTGAGGTTTCGACCACAGCTTAACCGATGCGCCGTCGTTCTGACAAGATTTCACAACAACAGTGTCGATTTTTTCACAGTGTGGCCGCGTCGTTCTTTTTGACGATGCTGAAAAACCGGCCCGGGTCGCAATCAAGAAAACGCGCGTCGCCGCCCGCGCGAGAAAAGAGCGCCGCCGTGTCCGGGGCGCGTTGCGGGGTCGGCGCGCGCGGCGGCATTTGAGGAAAATGCTTTGGACCGCCATTCCCTCGCGTTTTATTGAAAAGTTTCGGGAATTACGAAGTGCATCCGAATATTTTCACTGTCATGGCTTACCGTTTTACTTGAGCTCTTAAGGTCCGCTTAGGGATTCCTGCGCAGGATTGGGGCCTCACCAAGGGAGTCTTCTCGCCATGCGCAAGTTCTTGAGCCAGCTTCTCATCGATCAGTCCGGCGCGACCGCCATCGAATACGGCCTGATCGCGGCGCTCATCGCCGTTGCCATCATCACCGCCGTGACCTCGGTCGGCACCCACCTCACCAGCACGTTCAACAGCGTCGCCAGCGCGCTCTGAGCGCCGCTGGCCTTCGCGGCCCGAAACGAAGGCCGCCGCGCCCGACTCGCTCGTGGCCGGCGGCTTTCGCTTTTGTTGAGGGGCAGCCGGACGGCCGTTCCGGCGCTTAAGAGTTTCTTGTCACCCGCGTCGCATCATGACGCGTCCGCTGAAATGCGCTGATTGCAGAGACCGCCATGTCATTCCGTCGCCTGCTTTTCGTGCTCATCGCATTGTGCGTCTCCGGCGCCACCGTACTGGTCGGTCGCGCCTGGATGGCGCCGCCGCGCGAGGCGGTTGCCGCCGCGCCGGCGCCCGCCGCCCAGCAAGGGGCGCGCGTGCTGGTGGCGCAGGGCAATCTCGCCGCCGGACAGTTCGTGCGGCCGGAAAACCTGCGCTGGCAGACCTGGCCGTCCGACGACGTGGCGTCCGCCTATGTCGTCGAAGGCAAGGGCAAGGTCGAGGATCTGGTCGGCTCGGTGGTGCGCGCCGCCATCGCCGACGGCGAACCCATCACCGACGGCCGCATCGTCCGCCCCGGCGACCGCGGCTTCCTGGCCGCCGTCCTGACGCCGGGCGACCGCGCCGTCACGGTGACGGTGACGGTGAGCTCGGGCCTGGCCGGCTTCGTCTTCCCCGGCGACCGGGTCGACCTGCTGCTGACCATGGCGATGACCCAGGAAAACGGCAAGATGCAGCGCCACGCCGCCGAGACGCTGCTCACCAACCTGCGCGTGCTGGCGGTCGACCAGCGTGCCGACGACCAGAACAAGGAGGTCGTCGTCGCCAAGACCACCACGCTCGAAGTGACGCCGAAGCAGGCCGAGACGATCGCGGTCGCGACCGAGCTCGGCAACCTCTCGCTGAGCCTGCGCAGCCTGCCGCACGGCGACGGCAACGACCAGCCGCAGCCCTTCAGCCACACCTGGGACAGCGAAGCGACCCATCTCCTCGGGCCGCCCGAGGCCCACGACAAGGATCAGGCCGCCGTGGCACCGACCATGAAAGTGACCGTCGTGCGCGGCGCCGACGTGAAACAGTTCGAATTCACACGGAGCGCGCCATGATCCGCCCGTCGACCCTGATCGGCGCCGTCCTCGTCGCGCTCGCTTCGTTCGCCGCGCCCGCGCCCCAGGCACACGCCGCCAGCGCGACCGAACTCGTCCCTGCCGCCACCTCGCGCATCGACATCGCCGTCAACCAGGGCCAACTCGTGCGGCTGGGCCGGCCGGTGAACAGCGTCTTCATCGCCGATCCCGAGATCGCCGACGTGCAAGTCAAGTCGCCGATGCTGGTCTATGTCATCGGCAAGGCGTCCGGCACGACCACGCTCTACGCCGTATCGGCGCAGGACGAGGTGGTACTCAACACCCAGGTGCGGGTGCGCTTCGACGCCGGCCGGGTCGAGCAGGCGATCCACGATCTCGTGCCGCACAGCGCCATCGCGGTCAACGCGGTCGCGGATTCCCTGGTGCTGACCGGGACGGTCTATTCGACCGGCGACGGCGACGACGTGCGCCGCATCGCCGGCCGCTTCGTCAAGGACCCGAAGCAGCTCGTCAACAAGATGAAGGTGGACGCGCCCAACCAGATCAACCTGCGCGTCCGCGTCGCCGAGGTGTCGCGCGACATCGTCAAGCAGTTCGGCATCAACTGGGAGAACGTGTTCAACAACGGCAGCTTCGTGTTCGGCATCGCGACCGGATCGGCGGTGCTGTCGGCGGCCTCGGTCATCACCAACCTGCAGCCGGGCGCCAACGGCGCGGCTCGTAGCTTCGCGCAGCCGACGACATCGGGCAGCTCGACGACCGGGGTGGGCACCATCGGCGCCACCAATTTCGCCGGCAGCTTCAACACGCTGCAGCCGAGCTCGACCGGCCAGGGCACGTTGAACAATGTGTTCGGCGGCGGCCGCGCGGGCAACTTGAACATCAATTCGCTGATCGACGCGCTCGACAATCACGGCCTCGTCACGGTGCTCGCGGAACCCAACCTCACCGCGGTTTCGGGCGAGCCCGCCAACTTCCTTGCCGGCGGCGAGTTCCCGGTCCCGGTTCCGGCCGGCACCGGCCTGGTCGGCATCGAGTGGAAGAAATTCGGCGTCAGCCTCAATTTCGTGGGCACGATCGCCAGCGACGACCGCATCAGCCTGCACGTGATGCCGGAAGTGAGCGAGCTGTCGTCGACCGGCTCCATCGTCATCGACAGCATCAGCGTGCCCTCGCTAACGACGCGGCGCGCCGAGACCACGGTCGAGCTTGCGACGGGCCAGGCGTTCGCCATCGCCGGCCTGCTGCAGAACAACGTCACGCAGAACATCAACAAGTTCCCGTGGCTCGGCGACGTTCCGGTGCTCGGCCAGCTGTTCCGCTCCGAGGCGTTCCAGCGCAACGAGACCGAGCTGGTCATCATCGTGACGCCGTATCTCGTCCATCCGATCGCCACCGCCAGCGCCGCGCTCGCGCCGACCGACGGCTACATCCCCTCGACCGACGGCCAGCTCGTGCTCCACGCCAACGAATACACGCAGCGCCCGGCCGGCACGGGGCAACCCAATGCCGGCGGCACCAACCTGATCGGTCCCGTCGGCTTCGATCTGCAGTGAGGACAGGAATGGCAACGCGAACGCTCGCCCCGCTCTTCGCCGCTCTGACGCTGGCCGCCTGCGCGTCCCAGGGCAACGCCGACCTCGATGGCGCCCTCGGCAACCAGGTCCAGCCGCTCCATGTCGATCACGTGCGGGTGCAATATTCCGCCGCCTTCGCTCCCGGCGCATCCGAACTGCCGGTGAGCGAGGCGATGCGGCTGCAGACGTTCCTCGACCAGGCCGGATTGCGGCCCAACGACCGCGTCTATGTCGCCACGCCGAGCGGCGATCCGCTGGCCGCTTCGCGCATCGGAAAGATCGCCGACCTGCTGGCGCGGCGCGCGGTCGGCGTCGCCACGGTCGCGACGCCGCCCCAGGGCGTCCCACCCAATCACATCCTGGTGTTGGTCGACCGCTACGTCGTCATGCAGCCCGCCTGCCCCAACTGGTCGGCCTCGCCCGAGACCGGGCACGACAATGTCCCGACCGGCAATTTCGGCTGTGCGACGATGTCCAATCTCTCGCTCATGATCGCCAATCCGCGCGACCTCATGGCGGGCCGCGAGATGGGACCTGCGGACGGTGACCCGTCGCTCAACGCCATCGCGCGCTATCGCGCCGATCAGGTCAAGCCTTTCTCCACCGGCAGCGGATCGGGCGCGGCGGCCGCGCCGGGCGGCGGCTCGTCGTCCTCCTCGTCCTCGACGATGTCGGGCTCGAGCGCCAGCACCACCTCCGGCGGCGGCGGCGCCACCACCGGCGGCGCGCCCACTCAATAAGGGGAAAGATCGAGCCATGGCGCAAGCGGCCAAGATCGTCGCCGAGAAAGCAGCCCCGCAGCTTCTGGCGCTCGTCGTCGACGAGGTGACGCGGGAAGCGGTGAGCCGGGCCGCATCGCAGCTCGGCTGGACCGATGTCGCGGTGCGCGCGGGCGGACTCGCCAAGGCGGCGCGCGCAATCGACGCGGCGAAGGCGCCCCAGGTGCTGCTGGTGGATTTCGGCGACGAAGCCGAGCCCGACGCGGCGCTGGGCGATTTGGTGAAACGCTGCGGGCCGGGGACGCGGGTCCTCGCCATCGGCACGCTCAACGACGTGACGCTGTTCCGCCGTCTCGCCGCGCGCGGCATCGCCGACTATCTGCTGAAGCCCGTCTCCAGCGAAATCCTGTGTGACGCGCTGCGCCGCGCGGTGCGCACAGAGGCGGAAGCCTCGGACGCAAAAGGCCGGGCGCGCATCCATGCCGTCATCGGCGCGCGCGGCGGGGTCGGCGCCTCGACCCTGGCCGTCAGCCTCGCCTGGCTCCTGAGCAAGGAGCACAGCCTGCCGACGGCGCTCATCGACCTCGATCTTCATTTCGGCAATGTCGCGCTGTCGCTCGATCTCGAGCCCGGACGCGGCCTGCGCCAGGCGCTCGAACATCCCGAGCGCACCGACAGCCTGCTGCTCGCCTCGGCGGTGGTGAAGGGCGACGAGCGTCTGCCGATCCTCGCGGCCGAGGAGTCGCTCGACGAATTGCTGCGCTTCGAGGCCGACGGCGCGAACGCGCTCCTCACCGCCATGGCGCAGGACTACGAGCATCTGGTCGTCGACCTGCCGCGCTCCCTCGACAGCGCCGCGCGCCACGTGCTCGCTGCCGCCGACCTGACCATGATCGTCACCGATCTCTCGCTCGCGGCGCTGCGCGACGCGTTCCGCCTCAAAGGGCTGGTGAAGTCACTGGGCGGATCGGAGATCATCGTCGTCGGCAACCAGGTCGGCGCGCTCCATCGCGGCGAGATCGGCCGCACCGAATTCGAGCGCGGCATGGGCGGGAGCCTTGATTACGCCGTGCCGTTCGATCCCAAGGCGGCGCGCACCATGGCGGTGAGCGGCAAGCCGCTGCCCGCGGGCGAGCCGACCAGCAAGGCCAACATCGAGATCCGCCGCATCGCCGCGCGCATCGCCGGCCAGGAAGCGAAGCCCAAGACCGGGTGGCGCCGCTGGCTCGGGTGACGCGCGATGTTCAGTTCAAGAGACGGCGGTAACGGCCTCAGCGCGCGCGTCAACGCGTTGCAGCAGCGCCGCGTCGACCGCGACCGCATGCCGGAGCCGGTGCAAGCTCGCGCGCCGGCGCGCGAGGACCCGCCCCCGACGCAGGACGACTGGGACGAGCCCGACACTTTCGAGCCGGCGCCCCAGTCTGAGTTCCCCGAGAAGCCGGACCTGTTCCAGCCCGAGACCGCGCCGCTGCGCGTCGCAACCACGGCCACGAGCCGCGCCAGCGTCGAAGCCGCCATTCCGCGCATCTATCCGCAGATCATGGAGCGGATCGACACCGAGGTCGCGGCCAAGCTGAGCCGCGACGAGCTGGCGCGCCAGCTCGGCGCCGTGATCGGCGAGATCCTGATCGAGCAGAAGATCCAGCTCAACCAGACCGAGCAGCGCCACCTCGTCACCGTGCTGCTCGACGACATGCTGGGGCTGGGGCCGCTCGAGCAGCTTCTGGTCGACGACAGCGTCACGGACATCATGGTGAACGGGCCGAAGCAGGTCTTCGTCGAGCGCAAAGGCAAGCTCGAGCTCACCGACGTCATCTTCCGCGACAACACCCACGTCATGAGCATCGCGACCCGCATCGTGACGATGGTGGGCCGCCGCATCGACGAATCGACGCCGCTCGTGGACGCGCGCCTCATCGACGGCAGCCGCGTCAACATCATCGCCCCGCCCTTGGCGATCGACGGCACCTCGATCTCGATCCGCAAGTTCGCCAAGAAGGGCATCACGCTCGACCTGATGGCGAAGCAGCAGAACGTCTCGCCGGCGATGGCGACCGTGCTCAAGATCGCCGCGCGCTCGCGCCTCAATATCCTCATTTCCGGCGGCACCGGCTCGGGCAAGACGACGCTTCTCAACGCCATGTCGCAGATGATCGACACAACCGAGCGCATCGTCACGATCGAGGACGCGGCCGAGCTGCAGCTCCAGCAGCCTCATGTCGTCCGGCTCGAGACGCGGCCCCCCAACCTCGAAGGCAAGGGCGAGATCACCATGCGCGAGCTGGTGAAGAACACCCTGCGCATGCGGCCCGATCGCATCATCCTCGGCGAAATTCGCTCGGCCGAGGCGCTCGACATGCTGCAGGCGATGAACACGGGCCACGACGGCTCGCTCTGCACCATTCACGCCAACCGTCCGCGCGAGGCGCTGACCCGGCTCGAGAACATGGTGTCGATGGCGGGTTTCGCGCTGCCGGCGCGCGCCGTGCGCATGCAGATCGCCGCTGCGGTCCACATGATCGTGCAAGTGAGCCGCATGCGCGACGGCATCCGCCGCGTCACCGCCATCACCGAGATCGTCGGCATGGAGGGCGAGGTCATCACCACGCAGGACCTGTTCACCTACCAATTCGAGGGCGAGCTTCCCGACGGGCGCCTCAAGGGCAGCTTCTCGTCGAGCGGGCTCAGGCCCAATTTCACGCCGCGGGCCGAGTATTACGGCCTCGACAAGGCGCTGCTCGAGGCGATCGAATGAGCGGCCAACAGCTCCTCCTCCTCGCCGGCGGCATGTTCGTCGCCGTCATCTCCTTGCTGTTCGCGTTCGGCGACAATGGCGGCGACAAGATCGCGCGCCGGTCCGGCCGCCTGCGCGAGCGGCTCCATCACGTCGTCAGCAGCGCCGATCTCCAGCTCCGGCGCGAGTTCGGCGACAAGGGCATGCTCGACCGGCTGGTCCGCCGCTTGACGCCGCAGCCGGACCTCCTGCGCCGTCGCCTCGGCCGCACCGGGCGCAATATCGGGCTCGGCTCCTATGGCCTCACCTGCTTCGTCATCGCCGCCCTCGCGGGGGGCGCCGCGCTGGCGGTCCACCTGTCGCCGCTGGTGGCGCTGCCGGTGGCCTTGCTCACGGGATTGTGGTTGCCGCATCTCGCGGTCGGGTTCCTCGCCAACCGCCGCCTGAAGCGCTTCGGCAATCTTCTTCCCGAGGCGATCGGCCTCATGGTGCGCAGCATCAAGTCGGGCCTGCCGATCACCGAATCGTTTCAGATCATCGGCCGCGAGATCCCCGATCCCGTGGGCGCCGAGTTCCGCCAGGTGTGCGACCAAATCCGCATCGGCCAGCCGCTCGACGACGCGCTGTGGTCGGCCGCCAACCGCAGCGGCGTGCAGGAGATGAAGTTCCTGGTCGTGACGCTCGGGGTGCAGCGCGAGACGGGCGGCAACCTCGCCGAGACGCTCGAGAACCTCGACACCATCCTGCGCCGGCGCCGCCAAATGCGGCTCAAGGTCAAGGCGCTGTCGTCCGAGGCACGCGCCAGCGCGATGATCATCGGCTCGCTGCCCTTCATCATGACCGGCGTGCTGTCGATCGCCGACCGGGGCTATCTCTCGGTGCTGTTCACCGACCATCTCGGCAACATGCTGCTCGCCGGCGGCATTGCCAGCATGAGTATGGGCGTCATCGTCATGGCGAAAATGGTGCGGTTCGAAATATGAGCGGATTGACCAACCTGTGGGCCGGCTTCGGCGATAACGGCCTCGCCATTCTCGGCGCCCTCGCGGTGCTGGCGACGCTCGTCATGCTGGGCCACGCGCTGCTGCCCGACGATTCGATGACGGCGCGTGTGCGCAGCCATCTGCGGCGCCGCGATCATTTGCGCCAGGACCGACTCCAGGTGCGCCAGCGCATCGCCAATCTGCGCAATGCGCCGATCGGCAACCTTCGCACCGTACTTGCGCGCCTCAAGCTGCTGAGCGGCTCGGAGGCGCGCGGCAACGGCGATCTTCTGACCAACGCCGGCTGGCGCGCGCGCGATGCGCTCACCGTGTTCATGGGGCTCAGGCTCGCCCTGCCGGCGGTGTTCGGTCTGGGCACGCTGGCGCTGCTGATCACGCAGGACCACTTGCCGATGATGGCGCGCATGACCGGCACGGTCGGCGGCGCCGTCGCGGGCGCCTATGCACCGTTGTTCGTGCTGCGGCGGCTCATAAAGCGGCGCCAGAACTTAATCCGCCGCCAGCTTCCCGACGCGCTCGACCTGCTGGTGATCTGCGCCGAGGCGGGATTGAGCCTCGACGCGGGACTGACGCGCGTCGCCCGCGACCTCGGGCCCGCCGCGCCGCAACTCGGCGACGAGCTGGGCCTGACCGCGGTCGAGCTCGGCTTCCTGCCCAACCGGCGCCAGGCCTTGCAGAACCTCGCCAAGCGCACCGACCTGCCGGCGATCCGCGGCGTGGTCCAGACGCTGACCCAGACCGAGCGCTACGGCACGCCTCTGGCGCAGGCGCTGCGCGTGCTTGCGGCCGAGTTCCGCGAGGAGCGGCTCTTGAAGGCCGAGGAGAAGGCGGCAAGGCTGCCCGCGACGCTGACCGTGCCGATGATCATCTTCATTCTGCCGACCCTGTTCGTGGTGCTGATCGGCCCCGCGATGGTGCGCGTGGTGGAGAACTTCCTCTAGCCGCCGCGGCGCACCGTCGCAGCGGTCTGGCCGAACAGGATCTTCGCGGCCTCGGGATCGGTCGCGGGGACGCCGCGGTACTGGGTCCCGATCTCGTAGGCCTTCTTGACCGCCGGCCGCTCGTGCATCGTGTTCCACCACCGCTTCATGTGGGGGAAGTCGTCGATGTTCTGGCCGTAGCGCTCGTAGGGCACGGTCCAGGGATAGCACGCCATGTCGGCGATCGAGTACGGTCCGGCGAGGTATTCGCGGTCGGCGAGGCGCTTGTCCATCACCGCGTAAAGGCGGTTGGTCTCGTCGCGATAGCGCTTGATCGCGTAGGGCAGCTTCTCCTGCGCGTAGTTGGCGAAGTGGTTGTTCTGCCCCGACATCGGCCCCAGCCCGCCCATCTGCCAGAACAGCCACTGCAGGCCCTCGTAGCGGCCGCGCAGGTCGCGGGCCAGGAACTTGCCGGTCTTCTCCGCGAGATAGAGCAGGATCGCGCCCGATTCGAACACGCTCACCGGCGCGCCCTTCTCCGCCGGATCGTCGTCCACCAGCGCGGGCATGCGGTTGTTCGGGGAAATTTTCAGGAAGCCCGCCTGGAACTGCTCGCCCTTGCCAATATTGACCGGCACGATCTTGTACGGGGTCGCGGCTTCCTCGAGGAAGATGGTGATCTTGTGGCCGTTGGGCGTGGGCCAGTAATAGAGCTCGATCACGTCGCCACCCCTTTCTGCGCTGCGCTGGCGGGACTATGGCGAGGGGCTCCGCGCGCGGCAAGGGCGGCCCGGAGACGCGCGACCAGCGCCGCGATGGTGCGCTCGGTATCCACGGCGCGCATCGCCTCGCCCATCACCGCGACCCCGTCGGCGCCGGCCGCGATGACGCGCGCGATGTTCTCTTCGTCGATGCCGCCCAGCGCCAAGAGCGGCAGTTTCGCCGCGGCCAGCGCATCGACGCCAAGCGCGGGCCCGTAGCCGGGCTTGCTCGCGGTGACGAAGATCGGGCTGAGCGTCGCGTAATCGGCGCCCTCGCGCGCGGCGCGCTCGACACCCGCGCGGTCATGCGCCGAGACGCCGATCAGCGCACCCTTGCCCAGCCGCGCGCGCGCCGCCGTGACGGACGCGCCTTCGGGCAAGTGCACGGCCCCTGCCCCGCCGGCGATCGCCGCCTCCACATCCTCGTGCACGCCGACGACCGCGCCAACGCCTCGCCCCAACGTCACGAGCCGCCGCAACAGATCGAAACGCCGATCCGGCGCCAGATCCTTCTCGCGCAGGCTGAGCCAGCGGCAGCCGCCGGCGAAGGCAGCGGCCGCTATCTCCTCGAGCGGCCGGCGCGCCTGGGCGCGATCGGTGATGACGAGCAGCGGCGGGTCGGGAAGCGTCACCCGCCGATCAATCCGAGCTGCGGGCTCGACGGCTCCGCCTGGGTGCGCTTGGGGATGCGGCCGGCAAGCCGCGCCTCGCGCCCCGACAGCACCGCGAGCCGCATCGCCGCGGCCATGCGCTGGGGATCGCGCGCCTTGGCGACGGCGGTGTTGAGCAGCACGCCGTCGCAGCCCAGCTCCATCGCGTGGGCCGCGTCCGACGCGGTGCCGATCCCGGCATCGAGGATCACCGGCACCGGGCTGGTCGCGACGATGCGCTCGATGGCGTAGGGATTGACGATGCCGAGCCCGGTGCCGATGGGCGAGCCCAGCGGCATCACCGCCGCCGCGCCCAGATCAGCGAGCTTGCGGCACGTCACCGGATCGTCGTTGCAATATGGCAGGACGACGAAGCCCTTCTTCACCAGCTCCTCGGTGCCGCGCAGGAGCTGCTCGACATCGGGATAGAGGGTCTCGTAATCACCGATCAGCTCGAGCTTGACCCAGTTGGTCTCGAGCGCCTCGCGCGCCAGTTCGGCGGTCAGCACCGCGTCGTGGACGGTGGCGCAGCCGGCGGTGTTGGGCAGCAGGCGATAGGTGTCGTCGAGGAGCGTCACGAGACTCTCGGCATAACCTTCGAGGCTGATGCGGCGGATCGCCACCGTGACCAGCGCCGGCTGCGCCGCGGCGAGAGAATCGAGCATCACCTGCTGATTGGGATAGCCGCCGGTGCCCATGAGGAGGCGCGAGCTAAGGCGCTCGCCGGCAATGATCAGCGCGTCGGGAAGAGGGGCGGAGCCTTCGCTCATGGCCTAAGCGCCGAACCGCATCGATGGGATCGGCAAGGTGCGTCCTTCGACTTCGCTCAGGATGAGGGCTTTTCTTGAGGCCATCAAAAACTTTTCCTCATCCTGAGCGTAGTCGAAGGACGCTTGATGCCGATGCAGCGTCATTCCCGAGTTCCCTCACCCGCCGCCGAACGGGCGCACGATTTCGATCGCGTCGCCCGCCGCGAGATGCGTCTCGCGCCATTGCGCGGCGGGCACGACCGTGCCGTTCAGCGCCACCGCGACGCCGCGCGGCCGCTCGATTCCGCGTGCTTGCAAAAGCTCGGCGACGGTGGCCGCTGCCAACGCCTCGTCCTTGCCGTTGACACGGATGACGCTCATGCCTCCACCTTCGCCCGCGCCGCGAATCGCTCGGCCGCGAACGGCCGGATCACCGCGTCGACCGCGCCGGTGAGCACGTAATTCGCGACCGTCTCGGCCGTCACCGGCGTCAGCAGGATGCCGTTGCGGTGATGGCCGGTCGCAAGCGCCAAGCCATCGACGCCGCTCGGTCCCAGCATCGGCGCATCGTCGCGCGAGCCGGGGCGGAAGCCAACCCACATCTCGTCGATCGGCAGCTCCTCGATGCCGGGCAGCGCGCGCCACGCGCCCTCGAGCAATGCGAGCACGCCGCCCGCCGTGAGGTTCGGATCGAAGCCGCGCTCTTCGGTGGTGGCGCCGACGATCAGCCTGCCATCGTCGCGCGGGACCAGATACGCCTTGGGCGCCCACACCACGTGGCGCAGCAGCGGCGCCGCCTTGTCCATGCGCAGCGCCAGCATCTGGCCCTTCACCGGCCGCACCGGCAGCGGAAATGGCAAGCCCCCCACCTGCCCCGACCACGCGCCCGCGGCGAGCACGACCGCGTCCGCCGCGTAGCGCTCGCCGCCGCTCACCACGCCCGTGGCGCGGCCGCCGACGATGTCGATGGCAGTCACCGGCGCATGTTCGCGCAGCGTGCCGCCGGCAGCGATGAAGGCGCGCTCAAGCGCGCGCACCAGCAGTCTGTTGTCGACCTGGTGATCGGCAGGGCTGAAGACGGCGGCGGCGAGGTTGGGATGGAGATGCGGCTCGCGCTGGCGCGCCGCTGCGCCGCCGAGCCATTCGAGCGCGATGCCGTGCTGGCGCTGGAAGTCATAATTGAAGCGGAGCTGGGCGGCGTCGTCGCGGGTGAGCGCGACCACCAGCGTTCCCTCCTGGCGCAGCCCGACCGGGCCGCCTCCCGCCTGCTCCAACGCGGCGGCGAAACCGGGCCACAATTCCTGGCTGCGCCGATTGAGGGCGAGGAGATCGAGCTCGCCCGGCTCGCATTCAACGCCGGCAGCGAGCATCCCGGCCGCCGCCCAGCTCGCGCCGTTGCCGGCCTTATCGCGCTCGAAGACGGTGACGGCGCAGCCGGCGACCACGAGGCGCCAGCCGATCGCCAGCCCCATCACCCCGCCGCCGACGATGATGACGTTGTGCGTCGCGGCAGGTTTCGAGCGGGAATTCTGGGGGTGGATGGCGGGCTCCCTTCGCTGGCATGATCCAGACAGGTTCGTTGGGTGTGATCTCAGCCGGCCACAATGGACCGGCACCCCAGCCGTGGCGCGAATCCAAGCGCACGGCCGCCTGGCATGCAAGCGGATTTTCGGGAGCGGGAAAGGCGGAAGCTAGGCCGCGGGTGCGCTCGCTTCGGCGCGGACGCGGTGGTGAACCAGCACGGGCTGGGCGCCGCCCATCGACTGGATCATCTGCATCGCGCTGGTGGCGTCCTGGGCGGTCTCGAAGTCGCGCGAGCGCACCACGAACCACTCGCGACCGTCCTTGTCGTTGCTGCGCGACAGGGTGACGGCGATGCCCTTGGCGGTGAAAGTCTCCACGACCTTGTGCGCCGATTCCTCGAGCACATACGATCCGAGCTGGACCGCATAGCGATCGACCATGACGTGGCCCGCATGTGCCGTGCTGATCGTGGCCGCCGTCTGCTTCGCGGGAACGACGGGTGCGACCGCGGTCGGGGCGGGAAGACTCGGCTCTGCCGCGGCTCCGGTCGCCGGTGGCGCGGGCATGGCGTTCGATTGCTTGCCGCTCATGTCGGGGGCCGAGTTCATCGCGGGCTGCTCGGGAGCGGCGGCGGCGGCAGGTTCCGGGTCGGCCAATGAAGTCTGCGGCGCGGCGTGCGCGATGCTCGGCGCGTCGTCGACGACTTGCTTCGCCGCAGGCGCCGGGGTGAAGCCGCCTTGTGGATCGGTCGCGGCCTGGGTCACGGGCTTGGCCTGCGGCGCGGGCGTGAAGCCAGCCTGAGAGTCAGTCGCGGCCTGGGTCACGGGCTTGGCCTGCGGCGCGGGCGTGAAGCCGGCCTGAGAGTCAGTCGCGGCCTCGGTCACGGGCTTGGCCTGCGGCGCGGGCGTGAAGCCGGCCTGAGAGTCAGTCGCGGCCTGGGTCACGGGCATGGTCTGCGGCGCGGGCGTGAAGCCGGCCTGAGAGTTGGTCGCAGCGGGCGTAACGGGCTCGGCCTGCGCTCCCGCAACGAAGCCGGTTGGCGAGGCGGCGCTGTCGCTCGCCGCCGTTGGGGTCGGGGCGGGTTGCGCCTCGGGCGCGGGGACAAATCCGGCCTGCTGTCCCGTCACGACGGGCGGAGCGGCTTCGGGCACGGCGGGCTGCGCCGGCGCCGCCCGGACGAAGCCGACCTGCGGCCCGGTGGCGGCGCTCGCGACCACGGTCGGCGCGGCGGTGGCGATGTGCTTCGTCTTCGACGACGTCTTCGACGACGGCATGGCGTGCTTGACATCGGGCGCCGGCGGAGGCGCGGCGTTGGCGACCTCGGGAGGCGACGGCGGGCTTTGCGGCGCGGGTGTGAAGCCGGGCTGGGCCTCCATCGCATCGCTCGCGAGCTCGGCGGTCGGACCGAGCGCGACAGGTTGCGGCGGCGGCGTGAAGCTGGTTTGGGTCGCCAGCGGCGCGGGCGCGGCGGCAGCGGACGGCGCCGGCACGGCGGCGACTTGCGGCGTGGGTTTCGCGTCGTCGGGGGCGGAAATAGGCGCCTTCGCCGCTTTCGGCTTGGCGAGGGCAGCGACATGACGCTCGGCCGGAAGCTGCGACACCGGGCCCGACTGGGCGGTCGGCAGCAGCGGAACGGGCGCGGCGGCGACGGGAACCGGCGGCGGCGGGGCGACCGGCTGCTCGAGCGCGGCCGTGCGCGGCTTCGCTCCAGCCTCGGCGACCGAGACGGCAGCGCCACGCAGCTCGGCGCCGATGATGGCGGCGGAGCGGCGTTCCTGGTCCATGCCGCGGAGCAGGGAATAGTAAGTGAGATTGTTCTGCACCGACGCGTCGTCGAGCACCTCGCGCGCCGTCGCCGCCGCTTTCGTGTCGTCGCCACTCAGCCCGTAGGCGAGCGCGAGATTGAGACGGTAACGCGGCGAGGCGTCGGGCCCGGCGATCTCGCCGAGCTTCGCCACCGCCTCGCCGTAATCGCCGGAGAGCGCCAGCGACATCGCGTAGTTGTTGCGCAAGCCGGCGCTGGCCGGCGCCATCGCGATGCCGCTGCGATAGGTCTGCTGCGCCAGATCGTGGCGCCCGACCATGTCCTGCGCCACGCCAAGGAGACTGTAGAGACGCGGATCGTCGGCGTGCTTGGCGAGCGCCGCACGAAGCTCGGTCATGGCGCCCGGCGCGTCGCCGACCATGAGGAGCGCGAGCGCGAGGCCGCGATGGAAGTCGGCATTGTCCTTGTCGAGGGCGAGCGCCGCGCGCCAGGCCGTGGCGGCAGCGCGGTAATCCTGCATCGTCATGAAGGTCGTGGCGAGCCGCGCCAACGGCACCGGATCCTTGGGCGACATGTCGTGGAGCTGGCGATAGAGGCTCGCCGCCGTCGCCGGATCGCCGCCGGCGTTGGTCTCGTCGGCGACATTGAGCAACGTCGCGCTCTTCGGATCGCCGTTCACCGAACTGGGCGCATTCGCGCCGCCGGCGCAGGCCGAGAGACCGAGCGCCAGCGCCAGGGCGGAGACCGCGGTGCCGGAGAAGCGGCGGGAGGTGCGGCGCGCGCGCGGCCGCTCAGGATCGTGATGCGCGAGAGGATGCGTGCTCATGCGCGGATATTCAGCCAAGGAGGGTTAATAAAATCCCTACAAAATCCTCGCCGCGCCCGAGAAAAGATTCAGAGTGGTGCCAATATCGCGTTGATCTCTATGAAAAATTCTCTCGTGATCGAGACCAATGCCGGGGTCACGAACCGAGCGCCTCGACCTGGCGCCAGCCGGCCTCGGCGAGCGCGCGGGCGCGGGCGCCGGTTTCGCGCGCGCGCGCGTTGGCGGCGGTGCCCTCGACCACGCGGCCCATGATGCCCTGGAGGATCGCGGCGAGGCGGAACATATTGTAGGCCATGTAGAAGTCCCAATGCGCGATGTCGCGCCGTCCGGTGCGCACACAATAAAGGCGGCGATATTCGTCCTCGGAAGGAATGCCGAGCGCGGCAAGATCGTGGCCGCCGAGCCCGCGATAGGCCGGCAATCCCAGCCGCCACGTCATCATGTGATAGGCGAAATCGCTCAGCGGATTGCCGAGCGTCGATAATTCCCAATCGAGCACGGCGACGATGCGCGGCTCGGTCGGATGGAAGATCACGTTGTCGAGGCGATAGTCGCCGTGGACGATGCGGGTCTCATCGTCCTCGGGCACGTGATCGGGCAGCCAGGCGATGAGCCGGTCCATCGCCGCGATCGTCTCGGTCTCGGAGGCGCGGTATTGCTTGGACCAGCGGTCGATCTGGCGGCGCACGTAATTGCCCGGCCGGCCGTAATCGCCGAGACCGATCGCCTGGTAGTCGACGCGATGCAGCCGTGCGATGACGTCGTTCAAGGCGTCATAGACGGCATGACGCTCAGCGGCCGCGAGCTCCGGCAAGGTCGGCTCCCAGAACACGCGGCCCTCGACATAGTCCATGACGTAGAACGCCGTGCCGATCACCGTGTCGTCCATGCACAGCGCATGCGCGCGCGCCACCGGCACGTCGGTGCGCGCCAATGCTGAGATGATGCGGAATTCGCGGTCGACCGCATGCGCCGACGGCAGCAGCTTGCCGGGCGGCTTGCGGCGGCACACCAGGCGGCGTCCGCCGGACGCGGTCACAAGGAAGGTGGGATTGGACTGGCCGCCCTTGAACTGCTCGACCGTGATCGGGCCGCGGCAGGCCTCGACGTTGTTCTCGAGCCACGAAGCGAGTCGCGCTTGATCGAAGCGATGCTGTTCGCGGACCGGCATGGTGCCGGTGAATTCGTCGTAGGCGCTCATCCTCGCGGTCCTCGGCGGGCTTTCCAAGGGAGCCGCGCCCTGCGATGGTAGGGTTATGTGCGGTGACGTGGGAAGGTGACAATGCCGGCCTTCAATGGCAAGAGCCTAACCGTCGGGCTCGCGGGACTTGGCGCCGTCGGCATGGCAGTGGCGCGGCGGCTGAAGTCCGGAATACCCGGCCTCGAGCTCGGCGCCGTCGCCGCGCGCGAGCACGCGCGCGCCGTGGCGCGCCTCGCCGATGCCGGCATCGACGCGCCGGTGGTGTCGCTCGCAGAACTGGCCGAGCGCGCCGACATCGTGGTCGAGGCGATCCCCGCCGCCGCGTTCCGCGCCGTGGCGGAACCGGCGATCGCGGCGCGCCGCATCCTGGTGGCGCTGAGCGCCGGCGCGCTGCTCGAAAATTCCGATCTCATCGAGCGTGCGGCCGCGATGGGCGCGCGGATCATCGTGCCGACCGGCGCGCTGCTGGGCCTCGACGCGGTGCGCGCCGCCGCGGAAGGCGAAATCGTCTCGGTGCGCATGATCACGCGCAAGCCGCCGGCGGGACTCGAGGGCGCGCCCTACCTCGTGGAGCGCGGCATCTCGCTGGTCGGGCTGAATACGGCGCGCAAGGTCTTCGACGGCAGCGCCCGCGACGGCGCGCGCGGCTTTCCCGCCAATGTCAACGTCGCGGCCGCGCTCGCCCTCGCCGGCATCGGGCCCGACCGCACGCGGCTCGAGATCTGGGCCGACCCGGGCATCGAGCGCAACACCCATTCGATCGAAGTCGAGGCCGACAGCGCGCGCTTCCGCATGACGATCGAGAACATCCCGTCGGAGAACCCGCGTACCGGACGCATCACGGCGTTGAGCGCGGTCGCCTGTCTCAGGGGACTGGTGGCGCCGTTGCGCGTTGGGAGTTGATATTGCACTGCAACGACGAGTCGCCGCGCCAGCGGGACTTGCAACGTCCCGGCCCTGTGGATAGGTCAAGACCCGGCGCAGAAACGATCAAGGAGCCGTCGCGGGAGCATCGCCGGATTCGCACGGAAGTTGGCGCGGAATCAAGAGCTAGCATCGTCGCTGCCGTGGCGGCAACGCAATCCGGTCTTAACTTCGCCGTGATTTTCGGCGATGCTGTCGGGAATGGCGTCGATTCAGTGGCGTGACGGTTGGCGTCACGTTCGCGGAGATGTGATTGGTAGCAATGTCATTCTGTCGCGAGTTTGCTCAGAAGCCGCCGGGACGGCGACGCCTCGACCCACGCAAGCGCGGCATAGAAGCACCGTTCCGCCGTGAAATTCAGGATCACGCGATCGCATCCGAAATCACTAATTATCTGAAAACTAACGCCGATCGTACGACGCAGTGGAACTCGCGGCGCCTGAGCGACGTTGGCAGTCCGCTTTCTTTAAGGTTAATGGTTGGTTAGGGATGGGATTGTATCTTTGGAGTGCGGATCGAGTGCCCTGAACTGGCCGCAGTCGCAGGATCGAGGTGGCTCATGATCTCTCAAGACAACGTCTTCGGTCTCTTCTCGAAGCTGTATGACAGCCAGAAAGAGACGGAAATGTCCCTTGAGGACTATCTCAAGTGCTGCGCACGCGAGCCGATGGCCTATGCCAGCGCGTCCGAACGGATGCTCGCGGCGATCGGCGAGCCGGAGATCGTCGATACCAGCCACGACACGCGGCTCGGCCGCATCTTCATGAACCGGACCATGCGCGTCTTTCCGACCTTCGCCGACTTCTACGGCATGGAGGAGACGATCGAGCGCATCGTGGGCTATTTCCGCCACGCGGCGCAGGGCCTCGAGGAGCGCAAGCAGGTGCTCTACCTGCTTGGCCCCGTGGGCGGCGGCAAGTCGTCGCTCGCCGAGCGCCTCAAGCTGCTCATGGAGAAGATGCCGATCTACGTCTTGAAGGCCGGGAAGGAAGTGAGCCCGGTGTTCGAGAGCCCACTCGGCCTGTTCGATCCGATCCGCATGGGCGACCAGCTCGAGCGGCAATACAAGATTCCGAAGCGCCGCCTCACCGGCCTCATCTCGCCATGGGCGATGAAGCGCCTCGACGAGTTCGGCGGCGACATCTCCAAGTTCACGGTGGTGCGGCTCCATCCCTCGCGCATCCGCCAGATCTGCATCGCCAAGACCGAGCCGGGCGACGAGAACACCCAGGACGTCTCCTCGCTGGTCGGCAAGGTCGACATCCGCAAGCTCGAGTTCTTCAGCCAGGCGGACGCCGACGCCTATGCCTATTCGGGCGGCCTCAACCGCACCACCCAGGGCATTCTCGAATTCGTCGAGATGTTCAAGGCGCCGATCAAGATGCTGCACCCGCTCCTGACCGCGACGCAGGAAGGGAACTACATCGGCTCCGAGAACATCGGCGCCATCCCGTTCCAGGGCATCATCCTGGCGCACTCGAACGAGGCGGAATGGACGGGGTTCAAGAACAACCGCAACAACGAGGCTTTCATCGACCGCATCTGCGTCATCAAGGTGCCGTACTGCTTGCGCGCGCTCGAGGAGCAGAAGATCTATGAGAAGCTGCTCCAGGGCAGCGAGCTGTCCGCCTCGCCCTGCGCGCCGGCGACGCTCGAGATGCTGTCGCGCTTCTGCGTCTTGTCGCGCATGAAGCCGCACGAGAACTCGAGCCTGTTCTCGAAGATGCGCGCTTATGACGGCGAGAGCCTCAAGGACAGCGACCCGCGCGCCAAGACGGTGCAGGAATATCGCGACGCGGCCGGCGTCGACGAGGGCATGAACGGCCTCTCCACCCGCTTCGCTTTCAAGGTGCTGTCGAGCACGTTCAACTTCGACACGCACGAGGTCTCGGCCGATCCGGTGCATCTCATGTACGTACTGGAGCAGTCGATCCGCCGCGAGCAGTTCGGCGACGACGCGGAAAAGAAGCTCTTGAGCTACATCAAGGGCGAGCTGGCGCCGCGCTACGCCGAGTTCATTGGCAACGAGATCCAGAAGGCCTATCTCGAATCCTACGGCGATTACGGCCAGAACCTGTTCGACCGCTATGTCGCTTACGCCGACGCCTGGATCGAGGATCAGGACTACAAGGACCCGGACACCGGCCAGCTCATGGACCGCGAGCTCCTGAACCAGGAGCTGTCGAAGATCGAGAAGCCCGCGGGCATCGCCAATCCCAAGGACTTCCGCAACGAGGTGGTGAAGTTCGCGCTCCGCGCGCGCGCCGCCAACCGCGGCAAGAACCCGGCCTGGACCTCGTACGAGAAGCTGCGCGAGGTGATCGAGAAGCGCATGTTCTCGCAGGTCGAGGACCTGCTGCCGGTCATCAGCTTCGGCAGCAAGAAGGACAGCGACACCGAAAAGAAGCACGCCGATTTCCTGGAGCGGATGGTGTCGCGCGGCTATACTCCACGCCAGGTGCGCCGCCTCGTCGAGTGGTACATGCGGGTCAACAAGTCCGGCTGACGCGAGGCTTATGAAGGCTTTTGCCCGATGAACATCATCGACCGCCGTCCCAACCCCAAGGGCAAGAGCCTGACCAACCGGCAACGCTTCATCGACCGGGCGCGCGGCGAAGTGCGCGAGGCCCTGTCCGATGCGCTGAAGCGCCGCAAGCTCGGCGAGGGCGTGAGCGGCGAGAAGGTCTCGATCCCTACCCACGGCATCACCGAGCCCGTTTTCCGGTCGGCGAGCCGCGGCGGCCAGCGCGACTACGTCGTCTCCGGCAACAAGAAATTCGTGGTCGGCGACCGCATCGAGCGGCCGCAGGGCGGCGGCGGCAGCGGTCGCGGCAACGCCAGCCCCGACGACGGCGACCAGCAGGATGCATTCGAATTCGTGCTGTCGAAGGAGGAATTCCTCGATCTGTTCTTCGAGGATTTGGAACTCCCCGACCTGATCAAGACGCGTCTCCGGGAAAGCGAGGCGACGCAACTGACGCGCGCCGGATTCTCCATCCAGGGCACGCCCGCCAACCTCAACCTTGTGCGCACCATGCGCAACAGCCTGGCGCGGCGCATCTCGCTCCACCGGCCGCGGCCCGAGGAGCTCGAGGCGATCGAGCGCCAGGTGCAAACGGCACTCGACGCCGACGACGCCGAGAGCGCGGCCCAGGGCAAGCTCGACCTCGAAGCGGCGCAGCGCCGCACCCGCCGCGTCGCCTATATCGACCCGGTGGATGTGCGCTATAACCGCTATGAGCGCGTGCCCAAGCCCAACACCCAGGCGGTGATGTTCTGCCTCATGGATGTGTCGGGCTCGATGACCGAGGCGATGAAGGACCTCGCCAAGCGGTTCTTCCTGCTGCTCCACGTCTTCCTCGAGCGGCGCTACAAGCAGGTCAACGTGGTCTTCATCCGCCACACCTCGAACGCGCAGGAGGTGGACGAGGACACGTTCTTCCACAGCCGCGAAACGGGCGGCACGATCGTCTCGACCGCGCTCGAGGAGATGCTGCGCGTGGTGCGCGAGCGCTACAGCCCGGACAACTGGAACATCTACGCGGCGCAAGCCTCGGATGGCGACAACTACACCGAGGACAGCGACCGCTGCAGCCAGCTCCTGGGCCACGAGATCCTGCCGATCACCCAATATTTCGCCTATATCGAGGTGGGCGCCGAGGCGACGCTGCGCCATGGCTTCCCCTCGCCCGCCACCGATCTGTGGCGCACCTACGCCCAAGTCGCCGAGCAGAGCGTCAACTTCGCGATGCGGCGCGTGGCCGATCCGACACAGATCTTCCCGGTGTTCCACGAGCTCTTCGCCAAGCATAGCGCCGAGGGCTGACATGGCGTCGTCCAATTCCATCGTGCCCGACGCCGAGCTCCTGTTCGAGGGACCCGAATGGGACTTCGACAAGATCCGCCGCGTCAACGACGCGATCGAGGAGATCGCGTTCAAGGAGCTGGGGCTCGACGTCTATCCCAACCAGATCGAGGTGATCACGTCGGAGCAGATGCTCGACGCCTATGCCTCGATCGGCCTGCCGCTCATGTACCGGCATTGGAGCTTCGGCAAGCGCTTCGCGCGCGAGGAGACGCTCTACCGCCGCGGCTTGCAGGGCCTAGCCTACGAGATCGTCATCAATTCGAGCCCCTGCATCAGCTACATCATGGAAGAGAATTCCATGGCGATGCAAACGCTCGTCATCGCGCACGCGGCCTACGGCCACAACCACTTCTTCAAGAACAACTACTTGTTCCGCCAGTGGACCGACGCGACCGGCATCCTCGACTATCTCGCCTTCGCGCGCGACTACGTCACCCATACCGAGGAGCAGGTCGGGGTGGAGGCGGTCGAGCGCGTGCTCGATGCGGCGCACGCGCTGATGAGCCACGGCGTGCACCGTTATGCGCGGCGGCCGAAGCTCAATCTCGAGGAGGAGCGGCAGCGCGAAGAGGATCGGCGGCGCTTCTTCGAGGAGAATTACGACGACATCTGGCGCACCGCCCTACTGCCCGGCCGCAACGTGCCCGTCACGGTCGAAGAGCAGGAGAAGGAGCGCGCGGACATGCGCCGCAAGCTCGGCCTGCCCGAGGAGAATCTGCTCTATTTCCTGGAGAAGCAGGCGCCGCGGCTGAAGCCTTGGCAGCGCGAGCTCTTACGCATCGCGCGCCACATCTCGCAATACTTCTATCCGCAGAAGCAGACGAAGCTGATGAACGAAGGCTGCGCCACCTTCGTCCATTACACCATCGTGCATCGCCTGCACGAGAAGGGGCTAATCAGCGACGGCGCGCTCTTGGAGATCATGCATTCGCACACCAGCGTGATCTTCCAGCCCGAATTCGACGATCCGCGCTACAACGGCATCAATCCCTACGCGCTGGGCTTCGCCATGATGCGCGACATCAAGCGCATCTGCACCGAGCCCGAGCCCGAAGACCGCGAGTGGTTCCCCGAGATCGCCGGCAACGGCGATCCCTACGGCACGCTCCGGCATGCCTGGGCCAATTATCGCGACGAGAGCTTCGTGCTCCAGTATCTGAGCCCGCGCCTGATGCGCGAGTTCCGCCTGTTCAAGGTGTTCGACGACGCCGAGGCCGACGCGATGGTGGTCGACGCGATCCACGACGAGCGCGGCTACCGCGAGATCCGCCGCGCGCTCGCGCGCCACTACGACCTCGCCCGCCACGAGCCCGACATCCAGATCCGCGACGTCGACCTCGCCGGCGACCGCTGCCTCGTGCTGTCGCACGCGGTCCATAACGGCGTCGAGCTCGACGATACCAGCGCGCGCGCCGTGCTCGAGCATCTCTCGACCCTATGGAGCTACGGCATCCGGCTCGAGGAGCGCGACGCTGCCACCGACAAGGTGCGCAAGACCCACGAGACCGCCGCCAAGCGTACCTGACCCGCATCCGGGGCCAGCCCCACAGTCTATTTGACCCGCCCGGCACTTCCACCATAGATTGCATACGATCGTATGGGGAAGGCGGATGGCGGTCGCGCAGGGAAGGCGTGCGGCAGTCGCGGCCGTGATCGCGCTGGTCACGCTCGCCGGCCCTGGCCACGCCCAGACCGCGGTGCCGTGCGACATGGCGCCCACGACCGCGCTCGGCGACGCCATCGCCATCGCCAATCCCGGGGCCATCCTCGCCATTACCGGCCTGTGCCAGCAGCAGGTCGTGGTCGCCTCGGCCCTCGACTGGGGTATCACCATTACCAACCACACCGGCCTGGTACTGGCGGCGTTGGCGGACGGCGATGGGATCGAGGGGCAGATCCGGATCGCCGGTCCGATCCAGGTCGCAATCTCCGGGATCACGCTTCAAGGACCGGCCAGCGATCCCGGCTATGACAGCGTCGTCTCGGTCAGCGGCGGCGCCACCGTGTCGATCGCCAACGCCCGGATCGCCGATGGCTGGCGTGTCGGGCTGCTGGCGACCGCAAACGCATCCGCGACGCTCAGCAACACGGAAGTCTCCGGCAACGGGCGCGCCAACATCGCCGGCATGAGCGACGGCGTTCGCGCGATGGACGGCGCGCGGATCGTCCTTGGCAGCGCCGCCGCCGACGGCACCGTCGCCGCGGCCAGCGCGGTGACGATCGACAGCAACGCCGGAAACGGCATTTCCGCCCTGTCCAACAGCAGCGTCTTCATGGCCGGCGGGACCGTGACCGGCAACGGCGCGAGCCAGGTCGCGCTCGAAGGCGCCTCGGCGGCGATCCTCCTCGGGACGCAGATCGCGCAGACCGCGCCTTCGATCTGGCCGCAGAACTTTGCCATCCAGATCATGCACGCGTCGAAGCTTCTGCTCGCCGGCGGCGCGTCCGTCGCGGCTGGGACCTTTGCCGGCGGCGTGCTCGCCGGCTCGGCGTCGTCCTTCGCCATGACCGGCGCCAGCGTCACCAACAGCGGCGCCGCTGCGCCTTCGGTCCAGGCGACCGGAAGCTCGAACATGATCCTCGCCGGCGGCAACACCGTCACCAACGGCGTCGCCACCGGGCCCGCGATGCAGATCGATCACTCCGCGAGCATGGTGCAGAGTCTCGGCGCGAGCCTTGCCGGCCAGTTTCCCGGCGCGCCGGCGGCCGCTGTTCCGGTCGCCGATACGATCGCCGGATTCGGCTATGTCGAGGACCAGAGCTCGATGGAGCTGGGCGTCGGTCTCATCGCCGGCGCCAACAGTCTCGTGTGGACCGGCACCATGATCGTGACGCAGAACTCGCAGTTCCGCATGTCGGGCGGCGCGGCGATCAGCGGCACCCTGAAGCTGACTCAGGCGTCGAACGGATTCTTCACTGTCGTCAACGGCGGCACCAACACGGTCTCCAGCCAGATCTCCTGCCCGTGGTCGGTGGTGCCGACGTCTCACATCGCCGGGCCGACGTTTGTCTCGCCGCCGCCGGTGCTGGCCACCAGCCTGGCGAGCGCCGGCAAGACCCAATGCCTGCCGTTCTAAGTTCGTGCCGACTCAACCCGCCTTCGGCTTGAGCTTCAACGACGCGGAATTGATGCAATAGCGCAGCCCGGTCGGCGCCGGCCCGTCGGGAAAGACATGGCCCAGATGCGCCTCGCAGCGGCTGCACATCACTTCGGTGCGCGACATGAACAGGCTGCGGTCGGTCTCGGTCTCGACCGCGTCCTTGGCGACCGGCTGCGTGAAGCTCGGCCAGCCGGTGCCGGAATCGAACTTGGTGTCGGACGTGAACAGCTCCTGCCCGCAGCACGCGCAGGTATAGGTTCCGGGGGTCTTGCTGTCCCAGTAGGCGCCGGTGAAGGGGCGCTCGGTGCCCTTTTGGCGCGCCACGTGATACTGCTCCGGCGCGAGCTCGGCGCGCCACTCCGCGTCGGTCTTGGTGATCTTGTCGGCCATGCGAGGTCTCCTCTCGGCCGATGGTAGCGCCGCCGCCGGAGCGCGGCTACGCTGCGATGGTTGGCGATCGCGGGAGGACGGCGTGAGCCAGGACGACATCAGCCGCTATCGCGGCAATCTTCGCGGCGAGATGGACAGCGCGGCGCTCTACCGCGCGCTGGCCGAGGCCGAGCACAATCCGCAGTTGAAGCAGGTCTACGCCCGCCTCTCCGCGATCGAGGACGCGCATGCCGCGTTCTGGCGCGCGCGCCTCGGCAAGCTGGGCGCGCCCATGGGGCGCGGCGGCATCGGCTTCAGGACGCGGGCGCTTGCCTGGCTCGCGCGCCGCTTCGGGCCGCAATTCGTGCTGCCCGTCATCCAGACGCTCGAGCGGTCGGACGTGCATGTCTACGACGCCCAGCCCGAGGCGGTGGCGGCCGGGCTGCCCGCGGCGGAGCGGTCGCATTCCCGCATCGTCGCAGCGGCGGGGCATAGCGGCGTCGCGGGCGGAACCTTGGCGCGGCTCGAAGGTCGGCACCGCTCGCTCGGCGGCAACGCGCTGCGCGCCGCGGTGCTGGGCGCCAATGACGGGCTGGTGTCGAATCTGAGCCTGGTGATGGGCGTGGCGGGTGCCGATCTCGCGGCGCGCGCGATCCTGGTCACCGGCATTGCCGGGCTTCTCGCCGGCGCTTGTTCGATGGCGATGGGGGAATGGCTCTCGGTCAACAGCGCGCGCGAGCTGGCGCAGCAGCAGATCGCCATCGAGGCCGACGAGCTGCGCGAATCGCCGGAGGAGGAGATGGAGGAGCTGATCCTGATCTACGAGGCCAAGGGTCTGCCGCAAGAGCAGGCGCGGCTCCTCGCAGAGCGCCTCATCGCCAACAAGGACACCGCGCTCGACACCCTGACGCGCGAGGAGCTGGGCATCGATCCCGACGATCTCGGCGGCTCGGCGTGGGTGGCGGGGGGGACGTCGTTCCTGTTGTTCGCGGCGGGCGCCATTTTCCCGGTGGCGCCGTTCTTCGTTCTCGCCGGCACCAAAGCCATCGCCGCGAGCCTGGGCTTGAGCGCCCTCGTCATGTTCGGGATCGGCGCCGGGACCACGCTCTTCACCGGCCGCGGCGCGTTGTTCTCGGGCGCGCGCCAGCTCGCCATCGGCATGGCCGCCGCCGCGATCACCTTCGGGCTGGGCCGGCTGATCGGCGTCGCGATCGGCGGCTGACCGGTCAGCGCTCGATCCGGATCGGGGCGCCGCCGCAATTGCGCCCGCCGGCGGTGGCGCAGGACTGCTCGCGATTCCACTCGTAGAAATCGAATAGAAGCTGCGACAGCAGCACGGCAACGACGATGGCGGCGACGATGAGGAGGAGCTGTTTCACGAGTGGGACGGGGCGTGGGCGGCGGGCGGGGCACTATGGACAGGCGGCCAGGACGGCGCAAGGGCGGCCGGGCCATTTTTCGTTAACGACCTTGGCCTAGACTTCCAGCCACCCTGATCCAGCGCCCCACCATGCACGACGGCGGCCCTTCAAAACGATATGAAGTTGCGGCGCGACGCGGCGGACGCTGGGTCATCGACTGCCTCGCGCGCAGCGAGCCCGAAGCGCGCAACCGCGCCGAAGAGCTTTACGCCGACGAGAGCATCGAGGCGGTGCGCATCGTGCGCGGCCATTTCGGCCGCGACGGCACCTCCTTCGAGACCATGATCTTCGAACGCGTGCGCGAGGCGCGGCGGGGCGAGGCACCGGTCAAGGTCGGCGCCGCGCCGAGCGACGAGGCGTGGTGCGAGACGCTGGCGGATTTCTACGGCCCGGCCAGCCGGCGCGCCATCGCGCGGCTGCTGCGCAACTTCCTCGACCGGCACTCGATCACGCCGACCGAGCTCTTGCATCACCACCGCTACATCCGCCTCCTCGACCGTCAGGAGACGCTGTCGAGCCAAGCCTTGCAGCGCATGGCCGCGCTCCAGGCCCGCGCCCGCGGCGTCGATGCGCGCTCGCGCTCGGACGCGCTCAACCGCCTGGTCGACGAGGCAACGGCCAAGGCGCGCGACGCCATCGCCTCGCGAGCGGCGCCGCGGCTCGGCGACGGCGGCCTGCCGGCGCTCGCCGAAGAGATCGCGGCGAAGGCCTGCTCGGCCGCGGATCAGGCGTTCTACACGCGCTTCGCGGTGAGCTGCGCCTTCGAGAATTTCCCCGACCCGGCGGAAAAGCTCGCCATGGTGCTGGGCTGGGCCGGCGATCCGAAGGGCGTGGACATAGCGCTTATCGACGAGCTGGTCGCCGGTCTGCTCGGCGCGGCCACGCTGATCCAGGACGCCATCGGCCCGCAAGCGCATCTCGCGGCGGCGCTCGGCGAGCTCGCCGGACTCGCGCAGGGCCTCGCCACCGACAAGGCGCCGGCGCCGATCAAGACCGTCGCCGGCCTGATCGCCGCGTCACCCATGCCTGAGACCCGGCTCGCGCTGGTCGAGCGCATCGCCCGCGAGATCGCCAGCGAGAAGCCGCTAAGCCGCGACGACATGGTGGTCCAGCGCCGCATGTTCGACGGGCTGTGCGACATGCTCACGGACAAGCAGGGGCTGTTCATCGGCGGCCCGCCCATGGTCGATGCGATCGCCCAGCGCTCGCGCCGCCTCGAGATCGTCGGCGGGGTGGTTTCGGTACGGTTCCAGGCGTCCGATCCCGCGGCCCGCATCGAACAGATCCTCGCTCTGGCGACCGGCGTTCTGTCCGACCGGCAGCAGCGGGCGCTGGCCACATATCTCGTCAGCCTGATCGAGGGTTACGCGGGCGATCCCGCCCTGCTCCTTGCGCTGCGGCCCAAGATCCAGGCCGCGCGCCTGAGCGACACGGCCAAGGCCGCCGCGCTCGAGCGCCTGCCGCGGCTCCCGGCGCGCGCCGCCGGCTGAGGCGCGGCAAAAATTAACAGGGTATTCACTCTGCTCGTCTAGCCTCCGATGAGGGGTCAGGCGAAATCCAATGAGCATGCCCAACAGCCACGCGAACTCGCTCGCGGCCGCCGGAAAGTCGAACGTGAAGACGCCCGAGGAGATCGTCCAGCTCCTCGATCTGCACGAGCGCTGGCTGAACAAGCAGTCGGGCGGCATTCGCGCCGACCTCACGCTGCAAGTGCTTTCGGGCGCGAACCTATCCCGCATCAACCTGCGCGGCGCCAAGCTCGTCGGCTGCGACCTTTCGCACAGCCGCCTGGTCGGCGCCGACCTGCGCGGCTGCGATCTGTTTTCGGCCAACCTCAGTCACGCCGACCTCACCAACGCCGATCTGAGCAAGGCCGACCTGCGCGGCATCAGCCTGTGCGAGGCGAATCTGTGCGGTGCGCGTCTCGAATCGGCCGATCTGCGCCAGGGCCGTCTGCTCGGTCCGTCGGAGGGCGGGACCGTGTCCTTCGTCGGCTCCGTCAGCGGCAAGTCCGACATGCGCTCGAGCGGGATGAAGCGCGCCGATCTGACCGGCGCACGCCTCGACCACGCCATTCTCACCTCGGCCGATCTCACCGATGCCGATCTCACCGATTCCAAGATGATCGGGGCGACGCTCGTGGGCGTGAAGCTCGCGCGCGCCAAGCTCGCCGGCGCCGATCTGAGCAACGCCAACCTGATCCAGGCGGATTTTCAGGGTGCCGATCTCGCCGGCGCGACCGTCGACGGCGCCAATCTCGAAAGCGCCAATTTCACCGACGCGGCGATCGAGGGCGTCGACTTCTCGCGCGCCACGCTCACCGGCGCGAAGATCAGCCTCTCGATCTCGACCCTCGCCGAGGACATCCAGAAGATCATTCGCGATCACGTCCTCTGGGCCGACAGCCACGGCCGCGAGGGCTCGCGCGCGGAGCTGTTCCGGCGCAACTTCGTGCGCATCGATTTCGGCGGCGTCGATCTGAGCGGCGCGAGCCTGCTCGAATGCAAGTTCGGCAGCGCCGTCTTCCGCAAGGCCAACTTGACGATGGCGAACCTTTCCGCCGCCGATCTCATTCAGTGCAATTTCGCGGCAGCGACGCTGAACGGCGTCAACCTCGCGCGCGCCGATCTGTCGGAGGCCGACCTCACCGGCGCACTGATCGGCCCCGTCGAGATCCGCAACCGCGACGGCACGCCGTCGGGCCGGTTCTGGCCCGCGAACCTGGCCGGCGCCTGCCTCAAGAAGGCCAATCTTTCCGGCGCCGATTTGCGCATGGCGAATTTGAGCGCGGCCGACCTGTCCGAGGCCGATCTCAGCGGCGCCATTCTCGAGGAAGCGAATCTCGGCGGCGCCAAGCTCGACGGCGCCAAGCTCGAAGGCGCGCGGCTGCCGATCTGAGCCCGCTCAGCGCAGCGCGGTCCTGCGCGGCGGCGCCAGCGCCGCGATCTCGGTCAGAAGCTTGTTGGTGATGGCATCGCCGAAGGTGCTGAAGTCCTTCACCTGCAGCATGAAGGCGCCGGCCCCGCCGACGACATTGTTCTGGTAATAGGCGGGGAGCCCCTCCGGCGGCTGGGTGTGGGCGAAGAAATAGCCCTCCGGCCGCTCGTTGATGATGGCGAGGCCGTTGACGGTGACGCCCTGCGCGACCGCCTCGTCGCGCGCGTCGCTGACCGCGCGGCCGGCATTGTTGGTGCCGTCGCCCGACACGTCGATGATGCGCCGCTCGGCCTGGACGCCGCTCTGCGCGAAAAGAGCCAGCGCAAAATCGATGGCGGCGCTGATCGAGGTGCGGCCGGTGAAGGAGCGCGGCGCGTCGATCAAGGTGGCGGCGAAGACCGAGGCCGACTCGCCGTCCTTGATGACGGTCCACTGACCCACCACCGCCTGCTCTTCTGGGCCGGACCATTCGACGAAGCAGAGGGCGATCGCGCGGTGGGTGCCGCCCTGGATCGCGGCCATGACGCGCGGGCTGGTGATCGCCGCGGCGTAGCCCTGGCGCTGCAGGCGGAACTCGCCGGCGTCGATGCTGCGCGACACATCCGCCGCCAGCACCAGCGCCACGTCGACCGCTTCCGCCCGCGCGGCCCCGGCGGCCAGCGCGAGTCCGAGGATGAGCGCCCCGCCCCAACCCTTTCGCAGTATCTGCATGGGTTCCTCCGCCGGTCAGCCCCTGATCAGCATAGGCCCATCCGCGCGCCGGACAAAGCGCGGAACCGGGAGCGACGGAGGCCAATCTCGGATATGACCCCGCGCGGCCTTCGGATAGGATGGCGGCAAAACAGGTCGGGGGAGAGGCGCGAAATGGCGGAGACGGGTTTCTTCCGCAATCGCTGGTGGATGGTGTTCGCGTCGGTGATCGGCCTCACGGTCAATACCGGCGTCGTCAGCGTGTTCCTGTTCAGCGTCTTCATCAAGCCGGTGACCGAGGAGCTGGGCCTGAGCCGCGGCGGGCTCAGCTCGGCGCTGGTGGTCGGCTCGCTCTTCACCGCGATCCTGACGCCGGTGTTCGGCTGGGCGATCGACCGTTTCGGCATCAAGGCCGTTCACCTGCCGATGATCGCCGCCTTCGCGCTCTCCACCGCGTCGCTGTCGCTGATGCCGGCGTCGCTTCCCTGGGTCGTGGTGATCTACACGATCCACAACATGACGGGCGCCGGGCAATCGCCCGTTGCCTACTCGAAGACGCTGGCGGGGTGGTTCGACAAGGATCGCGGACTGGCGCTCGGCATCGCCATCGCCGGCGTCGGCTTGGGCGTGATCATCATGCCGCAATACGCGGGCTACATGATCACGCATTATGGCTGGCGCGCCGCCTATGTCGGCATCGGCATCGCCATCTTAGTGCTCGCCTTCATCCCGGTCGCGGTCTTCATGCGCGATCCGCCGACGAGCCGCGCCGGCCAGAGGGGAAGTGGCGTCGCTGCCGCGCTCGAGGGCGCGACATGGGGCGAAGCGGCGTTCCGGTCATGGCGCTTCTGGGCCATGACGATCGCGTTCTTCCTGGTGGTGGTCGCGGTCAACGGCACGCTCGGCAGCATCGTCGCGGTGCTGACCGACCGCGGACTGCCGCTCCAGACCGCGCTCGGCGCGCTCTCCGCCTCGGGCGCGGCGCTGTTCGCCGGGCGCATCCTTTCGGGCTATCTGCTCGACCGCATTCACGGGCCTTACGTCGCGACCCTGTTCTTTTGCTGCTCCATCGCCGGCATCGCCATCATCGCGGGCGGCGGCGGCGGCATGGCGCCGTTCGCGGGCACGCTGCTGTGCGGGCTCGGCATCGGCGCCGAGGTCGATCTGATGGCGTTCTTCGTCAGCCGCTATTTCGGGTTGAAATCGTTCGGCGCCATCTACGGCACCATGTTCGCGCTGTTCAGCCTCGGCAACGGCGTCGGGCCGCTGCTCATGGGCATCACTTACGACCATTTCCACAATTATGTGCCGATGCTCATCGGCTTCGACGGGGCGCTGGCGGTGGCGTGCTTGCTGCTGCTGGGACTGGGGCCCTATCGCTTCGCCGCCCGATCGGGCGAGCGCACCGCGACGGCGTAGGGCGCAGGGCGCATTCCAGCCATGTTCTTGCGCGAGTTGCGATTATCGCCCCAGCTGCGACATTCGGTGCAGCGCGGCGAGGCACTGTAGAGGCAGCATGGCGCAGAGCACTGGCGTGACAGCGAAGCCGGCCCGCTTCCACTATGCCTGGATGATCGTGGCGGTCGCCTTCCTGGCGTTCCTGGCGGCGGCCGGCGTGCGCTCGGCGCCCGCTGTCTTCATCATCCCGCTCGAGCAGGAATTCGGCTGGTCGCGCGCGACCTTGTCCTTCGCGGTCGGCATGCAGCTTCTGGTCTACGGGCTGATCGGTCCGTTCTCGGCGGGATTGGTCGACCGGTTCGGGCTGCGCAAGACCATGTTGTGCGCATTGAGCCTGACGACGGTGTCTTTCGCCGGCACGCTTTTGGTGAGCTCGCCCTGGACGCTCACATTGGTGTGGGGCCTGGGCGTGGGTCTCGGCACCGGCAGCGCCGCGCTGGTGCTGGGGGCGATCATCGCCAATCGCTGGTTCGCGGCGCGGCGCAGCCTTGCCGTGGGCATCATGACCGGCAGCGCCGCGACCGGTCAGCTCATCTTCCTGCCGCTGCTCGCCGCGATCGTCACGCATTTCGGCTGGCGCGCGGCGGTGATGGCGGCGTCCGCCATCGCGGCCTCGGTGCTGCCGCTGCTCTACTTCCTGATGCGCAACAAGCCTTCGGATGTGGGCTTGCGGCCCTATGGATTGGCGGAAGACGCGCCGGACCTGCCGCAGCCGCCGCGCGCCAACCCCTTCACCTCGGCCATCTCGGTGCTCGGCGAGGTCGCGGTCTCGCGCGACTTCTGGCTGATATCGGCGAGCTTCTTCGTGTGCGGCGCGACGACGTTCGGGTTGATCGGCACGCATTTCATTCCGGCATGTCTCGACCACGGCATTTCCGCCGCGACCGGCGCCGACATCCTCGCCGCCATGGGCGTGTTCAACATCGTCGGCACGGTTGCGTCCGGCTGGCTGACCGACCGCTTCGATCCGCGTCACCTGCTGTGCTGGTTTTTCGCAGTGCGCGGGGTGTCGCTGTTCTTCCTGCCCTACGCATTCGATCTCCCGGTCTGGGGCCTCGGCGCGTTCGGCGTGTTCTACGGCCTCGACTGGATCACCACGGTGCCGCCGACCGTGCGCCTCACGACCAACATTTTCGGCCTGCAGAAGGCGGGCATCGTCTATGGCTGGATCATGGTGACGCACCAACTCGGCGCTGCCGTGTTCGCCTATGCGAGCGGCGTGCTGCGTACAGATTCCGGCGATTACTACAGTGCCTTTATCGTCTCCGGCGCCATCTGCCTGATCGCGGCGGTGCTGGTGTTGCGCATCGGCCGCCCGACGCGCGCCGCCGAGCGGCCCGTCCTCGCAGGCGCGTGAGGCCGGGCACCGCCGCTCAGGTGCCGCCCGATTCCGGCGTCGCCGCCACCACCGCCTTGTAGGCCCCCATCACGTCGGCGATCGCCTGTGCGACATTGGCAGGGGGCGCGGCGCAGATCGCGTTGGCCGCCTGCGTCGCCTTGGTCTCGTCCGCCACGACGGACGGATCGGGCTTGCTGCTCGCGACGTAGACTTGGAACCCGGCATCGGCGGCCTGCACCAGCCAGCACGCCAGTGCGATGGTCGGCTGCGTCTGGGCGACGGCCGAGTCGGCGCCGCTCTGCGCCGCGACGATCTGTTGCGCGGTGCAGGCGGCCAGCAGCGTCGCCGCCGCGACGATCATGGGCGCGCGCATCATTTCGCCTCCGGCAGCAGGATGTTGAGGAGCCCGTAAGTCGCCATCGAGACGATCGTGAGCGTCGGTTGGCCGCCCACCGCTGCCTGCAGCAGCGTGATCACGAGCACCGCGAGGCCATGGTTTGTGGTGGCTTCGCCCCATCGGGCGCGCAGAAATTCCAGCATGGAGGACTCCTGGGAAAGGGCCGCGTGTCAGCGGCGGTTCGTGTCGAGGATGTGCGGGTCGGCCGCCGGCGGCGCGGCGGCGGCGCCGGGCATCACGCCGGCGCGTGCTCGGCCGCCTGGGCGACGCGGAACAGGCGCGTCAGCCAGCCGTCGCCGAAGCGCGCGAATTCGCGGTCGCGCGCATAGCGCGCGGCGCGGGCTGCAAGGAACGCATGGAACGTCTCGTCGCCGGCCCCAGCCAGCGCGGCGAGCGTCCTGGTCCCGACCGCGCCATCCGGATCGAGTCCGAGAACGCGCTGCGCCGCCGCGACCACGCTCCCTTGGTTGACCGCGCCGTCGAAAATCGCCAGCGCCCAGCGCCACGGCATCTCGCCGCAACGATGCTTGTCCCAATAGTCGCGCCGCAGGATCGCCTTGGCGTCGTCGCGCGTCAGGCCGGCGATGTCGAGCGCGGGATATGAGCGTTTCGAGATGCCGAACTTGGTCTCGCCGCCGGGGTCGGCGGGATCGCGCACATAGCCTCCCTCCGCGCCCGCCACGAGCGCAAAGGCGGCGTCGAAATCCGCCATCAGAACGCCCGCGGATCGAAGCCGTGATGGAGACAGACGAGCCGCGCCAGCCGAAGGAATTCGGCGTTGTGCTCGGCGTTGGTCGTGTCCGAGCGCCGCTCGCGCTGGTAGAGATGGATCATCTCGTGCGCGACGGTGCGGATGAGCGTCTCGGTGTGGCCCACGTTGGCCGCCGAGACCGCGATACGGTGCGGCGCGCCCTCGCCTTGGCAATAATGTCCGCGCCGGTCGCGGGCGCGGATGACATGAAACTCGACCTCGTCGGCGTCGGGGAATTTCCAGGCGCGGAACGGCGCCGATACGCGCAGGAATTCGTAGGCCGTCGCCAGCATCTCGGGCGTCAGCCGCAAGGTCACGGCGGCGTCCAATGGAATTTGCTCGCGATGACGCTGACGACGAGCGAGACGGCACCGCTGACGCCGCCGGCCATGAGCGTGGCGCGAAGATGGCGCGAGGCCTGCCCGCGCCGCTCGCGCCGCGCGCTCTCCTGCTCCGCCCCGGTGCGCTCGCTGGCCCAGGCCAGCAGCCGGTCGAGCTTCTTGTCCATCGCGTCGACCTTGTCCTCGACCGCGCCGAAGCGCCCCTCGAGCCTGCCGATGCGGATCTCGATCGAGCCGTTGGCGTCCATCTCACGATTCATCGGGTGCGGGCGGGCGCGGCTTCGGCACGGGCGGAGAGGCGGCGATATCGATGACGTAGCGGTCGCCCGGCGCGGGCACGAGCGTTGCGACGACGGCTTCGTGCGCTTCCGCCTGAAGCGCGACGTCGCACGGTGCGCAGGAACCATGACGCTTGATCGCTCCGGTCGCCGGATCGTAGACGGCGAAATGCGTCATCGCCGGAGTTCCGTCACGCTGAGATCGACATAGCTCGCGGTGGCGGCGGGGCTCACGCCCGTCTGCATATCGGCGATGAAGGCGAAGACGCCAGACTGCGCGCCCGGCGTGTATGTCGTCTGCTTCGCGACGGTGGCGGTGACGCCGGGCTGGATCGCGATCGACGCGCTGTCCACCGCCGGCAGCCCGTGCAGCACTTGCTGGTAGGCCGGCAGCGGCGGCGCCGGCGTGCGGCCCCAATCGTCGATCACGCGCTTGATGGTGGCGCCGTCGATGGGATGGAGCGCGATCAAGCCGCCGGCGCGGTTGCGCTCGCACCACAAGGTGGGCGCGTCGATGACGAAGAGATCCTCCAAGAGCGCGCGCAGCCACGCATCCCACGCGGTCTCGCCGTCGGGCCGGCGCAGGAACGCCTCGATCCGCCGCACCCGGGGATCGCCCTCCCCGCCGCGGCCGCCGCGCGGCCGCACGGTCCATTCGAGCCGCGCGAGCTGGTCCTTGCGCGTCTCGATGACGATGCGCACGAGATCGTAGGCGTCGGCGAGCGCGCGCAGCTCGAAGAATCCGATCGGCTCGTAGGCGCGCGGCTTGGTGCCGAGATTGAAGCCCGGCGGAAAGTCGAACTGCCGCCCCGCGACCTCCTTGGGCGCGATCGGCGCCAGCGGCGGCAGCGGCCCGAACCAGTCCGCCCCCGCGCCCGCCGCCGCCGGCGCGTTGCCGCGCGCGACGCTCATGCGATAGGGCTCGAGCGCGAACGAGGACACGCGCAGCGCCTGGTCGATATCGGGCATCACTGCGCCTTTTCGAATTGGCGGCGGTAGAATTCGAGGAGGCCCGCGGCTTCCTCCTTCTCGATCATCAGCTCGGTCAAGGCCCATACCAGCGCGTCGAGCCGGTCGGGCGAGGGCCGCGCGCGCTCGCCGGTGAAGGAGCACATCTGGTCCTCGAGCGCGGGGAACGCGCCGAGGTGATGCACCCTGCCCTTCTCGTAAAGCGCCGCGACGGGCGCCGCGCGCACGATCTTGCCGCGCGACGCGCGCACCGCCTTGAACGCGGCCGCGGGATCGACCGCGCGCAGGGTGGCTTCGACCATCTCGCCGCCGTTATTGACCTCGCCGACGATGCGGTCGGCGGCGCGCGCGCGATAGGCCGCGAGCGCGCGGCTCGCCCATTGATGCGGCGTCAGATGTCCGGAGAGATCGTCGAGCACGTAGCCGTGTCCCTCCTGCGACAAGCCCGCGACGACGATACCGGTCTCGTCGGACGCCTCGCCCGAGGTCGCTGCCGGATCGATCGCGACCACGATGCGCCGCAGCTCCGGCACCGCCGCGACGCGGGCGCCGTCGCGCTCGAGCAGCGCGCGGCTCCACAGCGCGCCCGTCACGTCCTCGAGCAGCTCGGCCTCGAGCTCCTGGCGCCCGAGCCGCGTGCCCTCGTAGCGCTTGACGATGGCGGCAAGGAAGCCCGGCGCCAGATGCGCCGCATTCTCGTAAGTCCGGCCGCGCGACAGCGCCACCCATTCGGGCGACGACGCCAAGAGCCGCACCAGCCGCATCGGCCGCGGCGTGGTGGTGACGACGCAGCGCGGGTCGCGCCCCAAGCGCAATCCCAGCAAGAGATTGTCCCACGCCTCCTCGTAGCGCCACGCCGCCAGCTCGTCGCACCACGCGGCGTCGTGCTGCGGTCCGCGCAGCCGCTCCGGCTCGTCGGCCGAGAACGAGGTCGCGACCGCGCCGTTGGGCCAGGTGAGGCGGCGCCGCGACGGCTCGTAATGGGGCCGGAACTGCGGCGGCGCGATCGCCATGAGGCCGCTCTCGCCTTCGATCATCACGTCGCGCGCGTCGGACGCGGTCGGCGCCACCAGCGCGACCCGGCCGGCGCTGCCGGCCTCGACCCTGGCGCGCACCCATTCGGCGCCGCTGCGCGTCTTGCCGAAGCCGCGGCCGGCGAGCAGCAGCCACACCAGCCACGCGCCTTGGGGCGCGAGCTGTTTGGGCCGGGCGATGAAGTTCCAGTCGTAGAGCAGCGCCGCCGCTTCGCGCTCGTCGAGCGCGGCGAGCGCACGCCGTCCGGCCTCGCTCGCGAGCAGGCGTTCGGCCAGCGACCGCTCCGCGTCATCGCTCAACCGGCCTCCAGAAATGAAACGCCCGGCAGGAACGAGCCCCGGCCGGGCGGAATTTTCACGATGACGATCTTATATCAGATCGATCCGGACAAGTCAACCGTAAAATGCGTTTGACGCGTTCATTGCACCATGGCGCGCTCGATGAAGGCGACCACGATGAAGAACAGCGCGAGGAAGCACAGGACCGCGCTGATGAAGAGATTGCGCCGGCTCATGGCCAGCGCGAAGCTCACCAGCACCAGCGCCGCCATGGCGAGGCTGAAGATGCTGGGGCCTTTCATGGCCCGGTGTTACCGCTTCTGGCCGAGCTTCGCCGCCTGGGTCGCGTGCGAGTGCTCGAGGTTCCGGCGTTTCTCCTCGGCGCTGCGCTGGCGCAGCAGCGACGTGTCGGCGAGCGTGGTGTCCTGGCCCTCGACCGGGTCGGCGATCGCGTCCTCGAGCGAGTGCGCCCATTTCCATTGCGCGGCGGGGCGGATGCGCTCGTCGCTGCCGACCGTGTCGAGGCCCCAGAAGATCTCGAGCCGGTGGCCGTCGGGATCGGAGAACTCGACCGCGATCTGGCTGCCGGCGCGGCGGCGTCCCTCGAATTCGAGCGCGACGCCGCAGCGCTCCAAGTGCGCGCGCGCGCGCAGCACCTCGTCCAGCGTCGCCACCTCGAATGCCAGGTGGTTCAATTCGATATGCGCCGACGCGCCCGGCATGGTGCCGACGAAGCCGACGCCGTGATGGTCCGAGGCGCAGCGCATGAACACCATGCCGCCCGGCACCATCTCGTCGGGATAGACGTCCGAGACCTTAAAGCCCAGCACCTCGGTATAAAAGCGCACGGTGCGCTCGATGTCGCGGCATTGCAGCACGACATGGCCGATCTTGCTGATATGGAACGGCATGCCCGGCGGCCGCGTCATCGCCTTCAATCGTTCGGGATCGAACTTCGCCATAGGTCGCCTCGCGCAAATATGGGGCCGGCGCGGGGAGTGTAGCACAAGGCGGCACGGTGGAGAGGGGCGGGTGCGCCGGTTAAATACCGCTGGCCTTCAGCGTCGCCGCTTCAAGCCGACGCCCACCGACAGGTATTCCCGCCCGACCGGCTTGCGAGGAATTACACCGGTTAGAAGCAAAGAGTGAAAGTTCTGGCGAAACCAGTTATCGCAAAATGACCAAGATCGAGAACGTCGCGCCCGCGCAGGCCCTGATAAAACGGATTTGTCCCGGAAAACTGCATAACGAGTTTGTTTGAAATAGCGTGCGTATTAGCCGAAGCCGTGCCCCCAAAATTCGCGGTATTAGGTAGCACTTGGCCTCACTCCTATCATTGGATTTATACGCTGCGCGGCTTACATCGGCGGCATGGCCGAACCTCATGTCATCTCCGCTCTGGTTGCGAAGCGCGCCGAAGTCGCCGGATTGATCGTCGCGCTTGAGCGACAGATTCAAGAGCATCAGGGCACGCTCGCTCATATCGACGCGACCCTTCGCATCTTCGATCCGGCAATCCGTATCGCGCAGATAGTCCCTAAGCGCCCAGCGCACCCACGCTCGCCGTACTTTGCGCAAGGCGAGATCGTTGACCGTTGCCGGGCAGCGATACGCCAAGGGCTAGAAGTGACTGCGCAGGCAATCGCTATCGCCGCCATGTCTGAGAAGGGGCTGGACCCCAACGACCGCAAGACGCGATCCGATTTCGTCCAGCGAATCCACTGGACGCTAGAACGCATGCGCGGCAAGGGCGAGCTAGAGCGCGTAGGCAAGAACGCAAACGTCCGATGGGTTTTGCCGACCGCCATCAAGACACCTTAGACCGCTGCCAATAGCCGCAGAAATCGACTGAGGGCCGAGCCTTCATCGCCAAGGTCGCAACGCGAGTGATTTGCTCGCCGGTCGAGAGACGGCGGTTATCCTCGCGCCATGACGCTTCCTGAGCGAAGCGAACCAAGTACGGGCCAGCGATATGGTGATGGTGTCCGATCTCGGCGCGGCGCATGCGGCTGAAAAAGGACTCCGCGCCGTTCGTGCAAGCCGTGCCGTCGCTGTAAGCCTCTTGGTGGTTGATGCGGAACATTTCAAAGCGCGAATGAAGATCGTTCCACGATGCGGCCTCGTCGGCATAGATCGTGGTGCCGCGATTGACGCGGGACCGAATGAAGTTAAGGCCCTCGGCCTCTGTGCGGAACACGGCGGGAAGTGACTTGCCGTTGCGCTCGCGCACGATTACGACAACGCGGCGCTTGCCTGACTGGTTTTTGGCGTAGCGCCGATCGCGGCGGTTCTCTCGGAAATTGGCAGGCTTCACATAGCCGCCAAAATAGCCGCCGTCGATCTCAGCCTCTTTGCCTTCGCCGCCGATCATCCGGCCACGCATCTCTGTCGCCATCGCTTCCCGCATCTTATGCGCCAAGACGAAAGCGGTTTTGTATTGGCATCCGAGATCGCGGGAGAGGGCCAGCATGCTCTTACCCTTCACTTCGTTGGTGAAGATGGCGATGGCCGCGAGATAGACCCGCAGGGGCTTCTTGGCGTTGGCGAAGATGGTCCCGCTCGTCACGCTGAAAGTGTGGAGGCAGTCCCGACAACGCCAACGGGCAACACCCTTCGGCGTGCGACGGTCGGAACACTTCACCGATCCGCAGCTCGGGCAAATCGGCTCGCCCTTGGTTTCCGGCCAGCGGACGGCGCGGAAAGCGATCTCGGCTTCCTGATCGCCCATCCGCATTACTTGGACGAGGCTGAGGGTGCGGGCTGCGGAGGAAAGGAGAAAGTGCTGAGCCATTGCCATCGCTCACGTTACATTCGTAACGCATAAGATGACAAAAGCGCAACCTTGTCAATGACAATCGTAACGTATATGATGACGAAAGGTGAATTTGCGGAGGTGCCACTATGCCAGCCGAGGACGAATGGGCCGACAAGGCGAAGCGTATCCTCCGAGCCGAGATGGTTCGGAGGGGCGTCACGTATGAGGACCTGACCAAGCGGCTTGCGGAGATCGGCGTCGATGAAACTCCGGAGAACATCCGAAACAAAGTCTCGCGCGGGAAATTCATGGCGAGCTTCATGCTCCAATGCCTGCGGGCGATTGGAGTGGAGACGCTGAGGCTAGAAGACGCGTAGCGTGACGCGGCGATGGCTTTGGGCTGAGGGCATTTCCGCCGCCATTTTGATTGCGGGCGCCTTATGCGTTTTAGGCGCTCATTCATCGCCGACGTTCCAGGTATGCGTAGAGCGCCACGAGAAAGATCAGCGGTACTACCCCCGCCAAGACAAAGAAACCCCCGGCCACATCTTCGTCAAAACTGGAATCGTCTATTTCGGATGCGGCGTTCGTACCGCAGACATCCATCAAGGCGCTTTGTCGATCTTCTTTGCGGCAATCCTCGCGACTGTTGGCTTTCTGCAATTCCTCGTTTATCGCGGTCAGTTGGCCGCCACCAAAGCCATGCAGCGCGCCTTCATCGCCGTCGAGGCCGATGGGGTTGAAGATTTCTTCGGCGTGAGGCCGGTTGCCAAGGTCAAGATAATCAACACGGGCAACCTTCCTGCTACCGGCATGGATTGGACGGTTTTCTACGACATTGGTATGGACCACCGGAGGAAAGTTTTTCGTATTGACGAGACCGACATGGAGCGAGGAACCAACCTTCTCGCTCCCAAAGCCGAGATGCGGCGCTTCCAATACCGCGCCCTCAACTATGACGAAATTGACCTTTTCTACTGTTGCGATGGGGCCGTCTATGTGTACGGCATAGTCTATTATTTTGATGGGTTTGGAACAAAACGGTGGACAAAATTCTGCCATCGGTATGACAAGCATTGCTTCCGGTATGACGCTCACATGCGGCCCAAGAGGAATCTTTCCGGGCGAAGCGCACGGCAGCATCAATTCGGCAACGGCACAGACGAAGACGAAGACGAAGGTGATCCCTAGGGCGCGCATGTCAGAGATCAACCCCCAACGCCCAGAAGAAACACCATATCGCCGCGCCTACAGGCGCGCCCGCGAGAAGTATCAGCAATACGCCGAGCGCTGTAGGGCAGCAAAGCAGGCCATATGCGACCATTGCTATCGCAAGTATGATAAATACGGCCACTGGAAATACATAAAGAGGTCGATAAGCGTCCTCATGGTCATAGGGGTTCTGGCCTACACCATCATTCAAGGCGCCCAATTTTGGGTGGTCCGCGACCAAGAGAAAAAACAGATTCGCGCCTATGTCGGGCTCGCGCTGAAAGACGATATTTCCGTCAATGCTGGCGTAAAGCCAAATCAGACGGTGGAAATCAAAAACTTTGGCGCATCGCCAGCGATGAACGCACTTTTCGGTGGCCGGATCATCAAACTTCCGTATCCATTGCCTGCGCACCTCAATATGGTCAGAGACGCAACCGCCTCCTATTCCAATTTCTCGCTGTTTCCAACCCAGGCCCTCTACCCAACCGATACCGGGGACATTCTTTCGCAGAACGACATCGCTGACGTTCTTGATGGCAGCAGTTATCGGCTTTTCATCCTCGCACACGTAGAATACGACGACATTTGGGGGTTCCGGCATTTCACCCATCTCTGCTTGATGTCGGTCCCAGGCACCCTCGGCGCACGGCAACATCCCGAATACTGCGACCAATACAACGATGCAAACTAGCGGTCTCCGCATGGGGCGAAGATGGCGCGTCATGCGTCACCTTTCAGTGCTGAGAAAAGGACAAGTGATACATAAGACCGCGTATTCGAGCAGCACGCGCTCGCGCGTGACGCCGGTGCGCCGGGCGCGGTCGGCATGGGCCCGGTCGATGGCGTAGCGCACGGTCGCGCGGCGCAGCAGCGCGAGCCCGCGCGAGCGCGCGCAGCTCGGACTGTAGCCGGCCCGCAGCGCGGCCTGCTCCGCGTCGGCGACGAGCACGTACTCGGCGACGAAGCGGCGCTCGCGGTAGTTCACGCGCGCGCTTCGGGCGCGGGCAGCGCGGCAGGCTGCGCCCTCGCCTCCTCGAGCCCGGCGGCGGCGAAGAGGCGGGCGCGCACCGCGTCGGCCTCGTGCTGCAGCGCCTGGGGATCGACGAAGGAGCGCCGCTCGAAGAACCCGACATGGCGCGCCAGCGCCCTGAGCGCGTGCTTCTTGTCGTGAAGCCGGATGCTGGCGCGGCGGCCCTTGGCGGCGGGCGCGATCTGGGCGATGGCGGCGGTCTCGTGCTTGGTGAGCGCGTCGTAGGGGCGCGGCATCAGCGCGCCGGCGGCGTCGCGCGTGACGAAGGCGCGGATGTCGCTGAAGGCGACGCGCATCAGCTCGAGCACGACGCGGTCGGCGTCGAGCGCGATGCGGCGCTCTTCCTTGCGCACCGCGGCTTCGATCGCGGCGACGATCGCCGGATCGCGCATCAGGCGGGCGCCGGCGCTGTTGGCGGCGTTGGGCGAATATCCGGCGCGGATGGCGGCATGGGCCGCGTTGAAGTCGACGAGATACTCGTCGACGAAGCGCTTCCGGCGCTCGGTCAGCATGGGCGGGCTCGCGGTTGGGGGAGGGTGCCACACTCTTATCACATCGGCCCGGATGGTGTCAACGGTAAACGCGTACAGCGCGTTCGCGGGTCACAGCCCGAACAGCGCCTGCAGCACGCCCAGCGCCGCCACCAGCACGCCCGCAGCCTGCTCCTGGCTCAAGGGCCGGCCGCCCCAGCCCTCGCGCAGGGCCCAGTCCTTCACGGTCCACTCGCACCCCGCCACATGCCACAGGCACGAGCCCGCCGGCGAGGCGATGCCGCCCACCGCCTGGAGCGCGCGCCACACGCGTTTCCTCGCTTCGGCCTGGACCTCGCCCGGCTCGAGCCCGCGCCCGCCATGCGGCATGCGCGCCATGTCGGCGGCGCGCAGCGGCTCGAGCGATGCGCGCACGAAGAGGGCGTGGAAATCCTCGCCCGCCTGGCGCATCGCGGCGCTGATCGTGCCCTTGCGCTGCATCAGGGCGAGCGTGTCGATGCGGCGATAGGGGCGCGAGGGGCGGCCGGCCTCGTCCGCGATCGTGCCCGGCAGCGCCTCGATATCGCCCCGGCGCCAGCGTTCCAAGCTCGGCGCGATGCCGTCGGCGGGGGGCGCAGCGGAGCGGCGGCCGCTTCTCACTGTGCCTCCTCCGGCTCGCGCCGCGGGAGATCGAGCGCGGCCAGGGCGTCGCCGGGCTCGGTCGGCTCGAGCGGCTCGGGCACGGCATCGTGGCGGACGCCCAGGGGCGGCGCGCGCCCGGCCTCGCGCTGGAGCTCGGCCGCGATCGCGGCGGCTTCCCGCGTCCCGGGCGCCACCTGGCACAGCGCGCGGTGGCGGGGGCAATAGGCCGATCCCCGCACCGCCGCCCGGCCGCAGGCGAGCCCCTCCTCGCCGATATAGCCGCAGCGCTCGGCCGCGCGATTCGTGGTGACAGGCGGAGGCTTCCGGTCTAATGTTCGTGAAATGTTCTCATATGCCGGCATGCCCCGTCCGCCCGCTGACGCCATCGCCCGCGCTCCCCTGCCACATCCCAATCTGTACACTAACTGCGTACGTTTTGCAAGGGAAAAAGCGTTTGGACGGGGCCGCGCAAGCGGCGTACACTGCTTCGATGCCTGACGCCTCGCCGGTCTCCCGCAAGCTCAAGCAGCTGCGCGTGCGCGCCGGGCTCTCGATTCGCGACGTGGCGCACGCGCTCGGCATGGAGCACGGCTCGAGCTACCAGCATTACGAGGACCGCTTCCGCAAGCCGCACCTGCCGCTCGATTTCGTGCGCCGCCTCATTCCGATCTTCGACAAGGGCGGGGTCGGCGCGAGCGAGCTTTACGCGCTCGCCGGCGTCGACGCGGCGCAGCGCCCGCTCGGCGACGAGGCCATGCTGCATATCGAGGAGCTCGACGTGCGTGTCGGCGCAGGCGCCGGGCTGGTCGCCGGCAACGAGCGCGTCGTCGCGGAATGGCAGGTGCCGACCGGCATCGTGCGCGGCTACTCGACCGCGCCCGCGCACGAGCTTCGCATCATCACCGTGATGGGCGACAGCATGGAGCCGGCCCTGTTGCCAGGTCAACGCGTGTTGGTCGATACCGGCGACAAGAAGCCGTCGCCGCCCGGTATCTTCGTCGTCTGGGACGGGCTCGGCCTGGTGGTGAAGCGGGTCCAGGTCGTGCCCCACAGCGATCCCTCGCGCGTCCGCATCACCTCCGACAACGCCAAATATGACCCTTACGAGCGCACCCTCGATGAGGCCTATATCCAAGGCCGCGTCATCGGCCAGTGGCGCTGGCTGTAATACCGTACGCAATCTTCCTTGCCATGTGAACGCGTAATACGTATATTCTCCCGGAGTCTCCGGGGGGATTGGCTTGCTTCACGATCCGCTCTCAGCGCTTGCCGAGCTCGAGCGCCGCTATGACGGTCCGATCCCCGAGCCTTTGCGATTGGTCGCGCGCTTAGGCTCGCCCAGCGCCGCCCGCCGTCTCCATGCCGAGGCCAAGGCCGCGTTCTTCGCCGCGTTGGCGAAAGGCCAAATCCGCGCCATCCGCCGACGGCGCGGCGCCGGCAGCCTTTATCCGGCGCTGTTCGACGACCTCGCCCTCTATCGCCGCGAGCGCCGGCATTGGCGCCGCGCCGCCCGGCTCCTCGCGAGCGGCGGCACCGGGTAGACATCGGCGTGCCTTTCCTTCATCGTTCCGACATGACCGAAGCGACGGAAAAAATCGGCGTCGTCGGCGCCGGGCTCATGGGCGCCGAGATCGCGCTGGTGCATGCGCTGGCAGGGCACGACGTGCTGCTGTCGGACCGCAGCGACGAGTTTCTCAACTCGGCGCTGGTACGCTTGAAGGACATTTTGGCGAAAGGCGTTGCGCGCGGCTTCTGGGCGGGCGGCGCGGTCGAGCCTGCGCTGGCGCGCATTGCGGTCGCGACCGACCTCGCGCGCTTCGCCGACCGCGACGTGGTGATCGAGGCGGTATTCGAGAACGAGGGCGTCAAGGCCGAGCTGTTCCGGACCTTGGACCGGGTGTGCCGTCCGGCGGCCCTGTTCGCCACCAACACCTCGAGCATCGCCATCTCGACGCTCGCCTCTTATGTCGCGCCGGCGCGGCGGCCGCTCTTCCTCGGTACGCATTATTTCTCGCCCGTCTCGCGCATGAAGCTCGTGGAGATCATTCCCGCCTTCGACACCGCCGAGACCACGATCGAGACCGCCATGCGCCTCGCCAAGGGCGCCGGCAAGACGCCGATCCGGGTCAAGGACGTGGTCGGATTTGCGGTCAACCGCGTGCTCAGCGCCTTCCTGATCGAGGCGGTGAAGCTGGTCGAGGAAGGGGTCGCAACCCCTGCCGACATCGATCTCGCCTGCCGCCTCGGGCTCGGCCACCCGATGGGCCCGTTCGAGCTGATGGACGCGGTCAGCTCGTCGCTCGCGCTCGAGGTGCAGGAGATCCTGTTCGAGGCCTATGGCGAGCGCTTCCGGCCGCCCGCGCTGATGAAGCAGGTGGTGAAGGCGGGCCGCATCGGCCGCAAGGCCGGCAAGGGCTGGCGCCTCTGAGCCTCACACCGCGGCGAGCGCCTGGTCGAGATCCTCGATCAGGTCGGCCGAATCCTCGAGCCCTATGGAGAGCCGCACCAGCGCGTCGCTGACGCCGAGCGCTGCGCGCTGCTCCGGCGCGACGCGCGAATGGGTGGTCGTCGCCGGGTGCGTGATGAGGCTCTTGCTGTCGCCCAGATTGTTCGAGATCACCACCAGCTTCAGCGCATTGAGGAAGCGGAAGGCGTCCGCCTTGCCGCTGCCGACGTCGAAGCTGACGATGGTGCCGGCGCCGCTCATCTGGCGCCGCGCCAGCGCGTATTGCGGATGGCTCTCGAGTCCGGGATAGAGCGTGCGCGGGACCTTGGGATGGCGCGCAAGATGTTGCGCCACCGCGAGCGCCCCCGCCATCTGGCAGTCGAGCCTTAGCTCCAGCGTCTCGAGCCCCTTCAGCAGCACCCAGGCATTGAACGGGCTCAGCGCCGGCCCGGTATGGCGCAGGAATGGCATCAGGCTCTCGCGCACGTATTTCTGGGTGCCGAGGATGGCGCCGCCCAAGGTCCGCCCCTGGCCATCGATATGTTTGGTCGCCGAATAGGCGACGATGTCGGCGCCGAACTCCAGCGGCCGCTGCAAGAGCGGCGTCGCGAACACGTTGTCGACGATGAGGAGCGCCCCCGCCGCATGCGCCAGATCGGCGACCGCGCGGAGATCGATGATCTCGAGGGTCGGGTTGGACGGGCTTTCCAGGAACACGGCCGCGGCGCCCGGCTTCAAGGCCCGTTGCCATTCGTCGAGATCGCGGCCGTCGACGATCACGGTCTCGATGCCATAGCGCGGCAGGATGTTCTGCAGGATGTAGAGGCAAGAGCCGAAGAGGGCGCGCGAGGCGACCACGCGCTGGCCGGCCTTGACGAAGCAGGCCATCGACGCGAACACCGCGGCCATGCCGCTCGCGGTGCCGCGGCACATTTCCGCGCCTTCGAGAATGCGCAACCGGTCCTCGAGCATCTGCACCGTCGGATTGGCGTAGCGCGAATAGACGAAGCGCGAGCCGTCATTGGCAAAGGCCGATTCCGCCTCCTCGGCGCTGCGGTAGACATAGCCGCTGGTGAGATAGATCGCCTCGCACGTCTCCATGAAGTCCGAGCGCTGAATGCCGCTTTGCGTCAAAACCGTGCGGCGGCGCCAAGTCGGGCTGTGATGGGGGGGCGAATCCGGCATGGTCCTCTCCTCGTTCCGCGACCGGCCGCGCAACAAAAAACCCTCTACCGCGTGGGTCAGGGTTCCGAGGAGCCACCGACCTTTTAGCGGGGTTTTTTACGTGGTCCGCAAGCCGGTCGGCTCAAATCTCCACGATGCTGCCGGAGTACCGCCGCCGCGCCCTGTTGTCAAGCGCCGCCGCGAGAGCGACCGGATCGCACTTGGGCCAAGCTTGCAACGCCCCTTCATTCGTGCCCCAATCGCGTTTGCCGCGATGCGGGGCACGCCCATGAAGGTGTTCGTCTTCGATCTCGTTCCTTATGCCGAGCATCTCGACCATCTGAGGATCGACGGACACCTGCCCTACCCGATGGTGAAAAAGCATTTCGACCCGAAGGTCGCCGTGAAGACATACGCCGAGCACCTCGATGCTTGGGTCGAATTGGAGCGGCTGGGATATGATGGGGTGGCCTTCAACGAGCACCATGTCACGCCCTACGGGCTGATGAATTCGCCCAACCTCATCGCGGCCTCGGCGGCGCAACGGACTCGTCGGCTCAAGCTTCTCATGTACGGCAATCTCTTGCCGATCCACGAGCCGCTGCGACTGGCCGAAGAGATCGCCATGCTCGATTGCCTTTCGAACGGAAGGATCATCTGCGGCATCGCGCGGGGCGCCCCGCGCGAATACCGGGTGTTCAACGTGCCGCTCGACGAATCGCGCGCCCGGTTCGACGAGTGCTATGAGATCATGCGCCGGGCCTGGACCGAGGAAAGCTTCTCTTTCGCGGGACGCTTCCATTCGTACAAGGACGTCTCGATCTGGCCGCGGCCGGTGCAGCAGCCTCATCCGCCCGTCTGGATGCCCGTAAGCCGCTCCAAGGATTCGATCGAATGGGCCGCGGCCAACGACGTGCCCATCACGCCCGGCATCGCCCCGGGCGCGGCGCGCGAGGACACGGTGAAATACTACGCCGCGTGTTTGGCCGCGCACGGAAGGCGGATCACGCCCGATCACCTCAACATCACGGTCGACGCCTATGTCGCGGACAGCCGGCAGCAAGCGATCGAGGAATACGGGCCTTACGTCATGTATTTCCATAACACGCTGTTCAATTTCGACCATATCCGCTTCAGCGACGTGGGCGACTACCACGCGAAATCCGCCGCCGATCATCTGCGCCCCGAGCTGCGCAATGCGGCGTTCGATGACAGCATCCGCGCGCGCGACCTGACCATGAGCGACATCCTGCAGCAGGCCGAAACCAACGCCTGGGGCACGCCGCGCATGGTGGCCGATCGCATCATCGCGGAGGCCGAAAGGATCGGTGCCGGCACGATCCTCGTCAGCATGAACCGGGGCGCCATGCCGCAGGAGATGTTCCTGAATCAGATTCGCCGCTTCGGGACGGAGGTGCTGCCCATTCTGCAGCGTCATCAGATCGTGCGCGTGCCGCTCGCCGAGACGGCGGCCTGACCGCGATCGGCCGTTGCGCGAGTGGTACGATTCCGTCGCAAACCAGCGCCGTCATTGCGAGGAGCGAAAGCGACGAAGCAATCTCCCGTCGGCGTTTCGCCACTGCCTGAGGGAGATTGCTTCGCTTCGCTCGCAATGACGCTGAATGTGTGGATTCGAAATGTTGGATTCGATCCACTAGATTGGCCCCCTTCGGCAATCGCAAGCGAGGCACCATGCGCCGGTTCGGATCGATCGACGAGCTCAAGACGGCGGTTGGACAGGAGCTGGGCGTCAGCGATTGGATCACCATCACGCAGGACATGATCGACGAATTCGCCCGCGCCACCGGCGATTTCCAATGGATCCATGTCGACCGCGAGCGGGCCAAGCGTTCGCCCTACGGCACCACCATCGCGCACGGATTTCTCACCCTGTCGCTGCTGGCGCGGCTGCGCGACCAGATCTACGACGTCGACGGGCTCGACTCGCGCATCAATTACGGCTGCGACAATGTGCGCTTCCTCGAGCCGGTGCCGAGCGGCGGCCGTGTCCGCCTGCGCCTCACCTTGGCGAAGGTCGAGACCTCGAAGCACGGCGTCCGCGTCGACAGCCAATGTGCCATCGAGCTCGAAGGCGCGACGCGGCCGGCAGCGGTCGTCAATCACATAACGCTGCTGGTGCCGGGCTGAGCTTCACTCCGCGTGCGGCAGCGCGCTTTCGTGCCAGTGCGCGAGGAGACGCTGCGACAGCCAGCTCAAAATGGCGAAGATCACGATCCCGGTGAACGACAGCAGCAGCAGCGCGGCGAACATCCTGGGAATCTCCAGCCGGTAGCCGGATTCGAGAATGCGCGAGGCGAGCCCGGTCTCGGCACCGCCGGTGCCGGCGACGAACTCCGCCACCACCGCGCCGATGAGCGCGAGGCCGCCGCTGATGCGGACGCCGGCGAGGAATAGCGGCAGCGCCGACGGCACGCGCAACAGGCGCAGCACCTGCCAGCGCGAGGCACCATAGAGGCGGAACAGCGCGAGCAGGTTGCGATCGGCGCTGTTGAGGCCGAGCGTGGTGTTGGCGACAATCGGGAAGAAGGCGACGATCCAGGCGCACACCAGCATCGCCAGGAACGCGTCGTTGACCCAGATGATGATGAGCGGCGCGATCGACACGATCGGCGTCACCTGCAGGATCACCGCATAAGGAAAAAGGCTGCGCTCCAGGAGGCGCGACTGCGCGAACAGGATTGACAGCAGACCGCCGAGCACGACCGCGGCGGCGAGGGCGGCGAGCGTGATGCGCAAGGTCACCCACAGCGAGCCCAGGAGGCTCGGCCCGTCGATCCACAGCGTCTTCGCCACGCGCACCGGGCCTGGCAGGATGTAGGGCGGGATGGAGTTCACATCGACCAGCGCCTCCCAGCCCAGCAGCATGACGATCCCGACCGCCAGCGGCGCCGCCACCCGGCCGATGCGCTCGCGCCATGCGTCTCCGGACGTGCGTCCTTCGACTTCGCCCTGCGGGCTCCGCTCAGGATGAGGCGGTTTTCTTTGTGCCATCAAGGGTTTTCCTCACCCTGAGCGGAGCGCAGCGTAGTCGAAGGGCGCAGGACGGATTTGCAGCGTCACGCGCCCGCCTCCGCGAGGAGCCGCGACACGTCGCGGCAGCGCTCCATGTAGGGCGGCGCCGTGCGCAAGCCTTCCTCGCGCGGGTAGGGGAGATCGACCGCGACCTCGGCCGCCATCCGCCCCGGCCGCGGCGTCATGATGACGATGCGGTTCGACAGGAACACCGATTCGAACACGCTGTGCGTCACGAAGACGATGGTGCAGTCGTGCGCGCGCCACAGACGCAGCAGATCCTCGTTGAGCTTGAAGCGGGTGATCTCGTCGAGCGCGGCGAAAGGCTCGTCGAGCAGCAAAAGCCGCGGCGCCGTGACCAGCGCGCGGGCGATCGAGACGCGCATGCGCATGCCGCCCGACAGCTCGCGCGGATAGACTTGCGCGAATCCCGCGAGTCCGACCGCTGCGATCATGTCGTCGACCCGCGCCCGCGCCGCGCTCCGCCCCGTGCCGGAAAGCCGCAGCGGCAGGTAGACATTGTCCCACACGCTGGCCCACGGCATCAGCGTCGGCTCCTGGAAGACGAAGCCGACGGCGCCGGCCTGCCCTTCGTCGCTGCGCGTGACCTGCCCCGTGGAGGGCGGCACGAGTCCCGCGATGATGCGCAACAGCGTGCTCTTGCCGCAGCCCGAGGGGCCGAGAAGGCTGACGAACGCGCCCGGCGCCACGTCGAGATCGACGCTCGCGAGCGCCTCGGTGCCGTTGCGGAACCGCTTGCCGACCCCCGCCAGCGAAAAGAGCGGCGCGGCTATTTCTTCAGCTCCATGCCCACGGCGCGGTTGACGAAGCGCAATGTGTAGGCCTGGCGGTAGTCCATGTCCTTGGGATAGAGCCCCTGCCCAACCATGACGTCGAAGAAGGATTTCCAGCGCTCCTCCGACATGGCGCCGATGCCGTCCTTCAAGGACGCACCGCTGTCGACGACGCCGTATTCCTTCATCTTGGCGATGGCATAGGCGAGCAGCTCGTCGCTCTGCTCGGGGTTGTCCTTCTTGATGAGATCGTTGCCCGGCTTGGGATCGCCGTAGATATAGCTGTACCAGCCTTCGATGCAGGCATCGACGAAGCGCTGCACCAGATCGGGGTTGTCGCGCGCCATCTTTTGCGAGCCCTCGATGATCGAGGCGTAGCTGGCATAGCCGGCATCGGCGATCAGGAACACGTTGGGGCTGACGCCCGCTTTCTCGATAATGAAGGGCTCGCTGGTGAGATAGCCCTGCTGCACCGCGTCCTTGTTGGCGAGGAACGGGGCGACGCTGAAATCGTAGGTGCGGATCTGGTCGTCGGTGTAGCCGTACTTGGCCTTGAGGTAGAGCCACCAGCCGACCCGGGTGTCGCCGCCGAGCATGATCGGCTTGCCCTTGAGCGCGGGGAGGCTGTCGTTGCCGACCCCCTTGTGCGCGATCAGCACCGCCGGGTCCTTCTGGAACAACGCCGCCACAGCAACCATGGGGATGGCGTTCTTGGCGAAGTTGAGCGGGATGAAGGAATTGGACGCGATCGAGAAATCGATGCGGCCGGCGGCGAGGAGCTGCGACTGGTTCACCTGCGGCCCGCCCTGGCGCAGCACCACTTCGATGCCGTGCTTGGCGTAGATCCCGGCCGCGATCGCCTGGTAATAGCCGCCGTGCTCGGCCTCGGCCTTCCAGTCGGTGCCGAAGGTGACCCGGTCGAGCGCGCACGCGGCTTGGGGCCCGAGCGCCAGCGCCGCCGCGACGGCGCAGAGCGCGCCTGCCTGGATCGCCGCGCGCCTCACCCTCGCGTACTGCCTTGGCTGAGCAGGGCGTCGGCCGCGCCCTCGACCTCGCTGATCCGCTTGGCGACCTGGAGCAGGTGCTCGCGCACGTCCTCGCTGGCGATCTGGCGGTAATGGCGGACCAGGTCGATCTCGTCGCGCGTGAAGGCGGGCGGCCCGTCGATCGGACCCTCGCCCGCGAGCTCATCGAAGAAATAGGACACCGTCTGTTCCAGCAATTTGGCGGCGCGGAACAGCCGGCTGGCGCTGAGGCGGTTCTCGCCCTGCTCGTATTTCTGCACCGCCTGGAACGAGACGCCGATCCCCTCGCCCAGCTCTTCCTGGCTCATGCCTGCGAGGAGACGCGCCTGGCGCAGGCGCTTGCCGACATGGATGTCGACGGGATCGGGACCGTGCTCGCGCACGGTACGTCTGTGGCGGCGCTTGGTGCCGTTGGCGGCGCTCGTAGCGCTCATCATCCGCCCTTTCGCAGTGGCAATGGCAATGGCAATGGCGAGGCGCGATCTTATCGGCTTCGCGCGGGGATTTCCACTCAGGGAGTCGGGTCCCGGTCCTGGCCGGGCGGGCTGCCGGCGCGCTCGTCGTAGCCGTGACGGTTGCTATAATACACCAAGCCCATGAGGCCCGCGCCGAGGCCGAGCGTCGCGACCCCGCCGCCGATCAGCGCGAGATAGCCCGCCGCCCCCATCGTCACGTCGCCGAGCGAGAGCCACAGGTACACCGCCATCGCGACCATCGACAGCGACAGCACCCCGGCGATCAGGACGCCGAGCTTGCTCACGGCGCCTTGTCCGCGACCCAGAACGCCTCGAGGCGGGATGCCACCTCTGCGGGCCGCTCGGTGTGGAGCGCGTGGCCCGTGCGCGGCAGGGCACAAAGTGCGGCGCCGCCGATCGCCTCGACGAAGGTGCGATGGCAGGAGAAGGGACAGATGCGGTCCTCCTCGCCCCACACCACCAGGGTCGGCACGTCGATGCGATGGAGCCAATGGGCCAGCGCCGGATTGTGCAGCCTGGGCGCCCAGGCGAGCCGCGCGGCGGCGGCCTGGTTGTGCAAGGCCGCGTCCATATCGGCGTCGGGGAGCGCGCGGATGCGCGCCTCGGCAAAGGTCTGGTCGAAGAACGAGTTGCGCGCGTGCTCCTCGGGCGACCACAGGAAGATGTCGCCGTAGGGCTCCTCCCGCGCGGCGACCCCGGCCGGCGCCAGAAGCGACAGCGTTTTGAGGCGGGCGGTGTTGCGGACGGCGATCTCGGACGCGGTCCAGCCGCCGAGCGAATGGCCCACGAGATGCACCCCCTTGAGGCCCATCGCCGCCAGCGCGTCGAGATAAAAGTACGCGAGATCGCCGACGCTGTTCAGCCAATCCGGCAATTCGCCGCGGCCGAATCCCGGATGCTCGGGCGCCAGCACGCGATGACGCGCGCTCAGCATCTCGAGCAGCGGGTACCATGCGAGACCGCCCGCGCCGTGAAGGTACAAGACGGGCGGGCCGCTCCCGGCTTCGTAGAGGCGCAGCGTCTCGCCGCCGACTGCGACAGTCGTCTCATGCATGCGCCGGACCATATGCCGTGCCTCGGTCCGCGGTCAATCGCGGCGCCCCGGCGCGCGCGGCTTGAAGAGCGGCGCAAATCCCTTTAGACCGCTGCCATACCAAGGGGAGGATTGCCAAGTGGACCGACGCGACTTCCTGATCGGAGCCGGCGCGATCGTGCCCGCCCTCGCGGCGCCGCGCCTCGCGCACGCGGTCGACGCTTTTCCCGAAAAGGACATCACCTTCATCATCCCCTACAGCGCCGGCGGCGGCTTCGACAATTACGTGCGCGCCATCGCGCCGGCGATGGAGAAATACCTGCCGCACAAGGTGAACGTGATCCCGACCAACGTCGCGGCCGGCGGCGGCACGCGCGGCACCAACCAGCTCTACCGCGCCAAGCCCGACGGCTTTACCATCGCCATCTTCAACATCCCCGGCATGTTCGTGCTGCAGGAGCGCGGCGGCGCCGAGTACGACCTCGCCAAGGTGACCTGGCTCGGCAGCATCGGCCGCGATCATTACGGCATCGGCGTCGGCGCGTCGTCGCCGCTCAAATCGGTGGCCGATCTCAAGGCGCTCTCCGCCACCCGGCCGGTCAAGTTCACCACCACTGGACCCGAGGCCACGGCCTATGCCGCGACCCTCATCGCCACCGACCTGCTCGGCATCAAGTCGCAGCTCATCGGCGGCTACAAGGGCTCGAACGACTATGTCGTGGCGGCCATTCGCGGCGACGGCGACGCCGTCATCACCGCGCTGCCGCTGCTGCGGCGGATGCAAGCGGGCGGCGAGCTGCGCATCCTCGCGGACTTCGAGCCACACAGTACCGTGCCGGGCGCCGCCGACGCCGCCAGCCTCGGCCAGCCGGAACTCGCGGAGATCGTGCTCGAGCGCCTGATCGGCGCGCCGCCCGGACTGCCTCCCGACATTGCCGCAGTCCTGTCCGACGCGCTCGCCAAGGCGGTCGCCGATCCTGCGACCGTCGCCTGGGGCAAAGCGAGCGACAGCGAGCTCGCCTGGGCACCGCCCGAGCGCGCCGCCCGCATCCTCGCGGAGCAGGCCGCCTTCTTCCAGAAGTGGAAGAAATACCTGGCACCCGGCTGAGCCGGGCGGCTCATGCTCGATCTGTGGCTCAGCGGGTTCCTCGGCCTGATGCAGGTGCGCGAACTGGCGTTTCTCGGCATCGGCATGGCGATCGGCGTGGTGTTCGGAGCCATTCCCGGCCTCGGCGGCGCGACCGCGCTGGCGCTGCTGATGCCGCTCACATACGGGCTCGAGCCGTTCACCGCGCTGGCGCTGTCCGGGGGCGTGATGGGCGCCATTCCGATGGGCGGATCGATCACGGCGATCCTGCTCAACGCGCCGGGCGCTGCGCCCAACGCCGCCACTTGCCTTGACGGCTACCCTCTGGCTCAGCAGGGCAAGGCCGGGCTCGCGATCGGCGCGGCGGCCAGCGCCAATTCGCTCGGCGGCATCATCGGCACCATCTCGGTGCTCGCTGTGCTGCCGGTGGCCAAGCAGCTGGTGTTGCTGTTCGGGCCGCCGGAATTCTTCCTGATGACGATCTTCGCGCTGGTGACGGTGGCTTCCGCGTCGCGCCGCCAATTGCTGCGCGGCCTCATCACCGGCGGTCTTGGCCTGATGATCTCGTTCATCGGCTACAGCGACGTGATCGGGGGCGAGCGCTTCACTTTCGGCACCGATTATCTGTGGGACGGAATCAACATCGTGCCGGCCTTGATCGGCCTCTTCGCCGTCGCCGAGATGATCAACCTTTCGGCCAAGGGCGGCACGGTGTCGCGCGCCGTGGGCACGGTCGTGGTCACGCGCATGTGGAGCGGCGTGCTCGAGACCTTCAAGCATCTCGGCACCGTGCTGCGCGGCTCGCTGATCGGCACATTGATCGGCGCGATCCCGGGCGAGAGCGGCACGGTCGCGGCCTTCCTCTCCTATAGCCTCACCGTGCAGGCATCCAAGGACCCGGGCTCGTTCGGCAAGGGCAACATCGAGGGCGTGATCGCGCCCGAGGCGGCGATCAACGCCAAGGACGGCAGCGCCCTCATCCCGACGATCGCCTTCGGCATCCCCAGCGGTGCCGAGATGGCGGTGTTCCTCGGCATCCTGATCCTGCACGGCATGCAGCCCGGACCGCTGATGCTGATGAATAATCAGAGGGAGATCTACGGGCTGGTATGGGCGCTGACCGCGTCGTGCCTGCTGGCGTCCTCGGTGGGGCTCCTGTTCGTGCGGCCGCTGGCGCTGATCACGCTGATCGATGCGGACATCCTGGCCCCGCTCGTTCTGTGCGTCGCCTTCGTCGGCTCTTTTTCGGTCAACGGCGAGATCGAGAACGTGATCGTCACGGCGGTCTTCGGCATTCTCGGCTACCTGATGATCCGGTTCGACTATCCGCGGCTCACCGTGGTCATCGCCCTGGTCCTGGGCAACACCACCGAGCGCAGCTTTCGCCAGTCGATGGCGATGAGCGACGGCGACTGGTCGATCTTCGTCCATCGCGGTACATCGCTCGTCATCATCGCCAGCATCGCCTTGACGCTCGCCTTGCCGCTGTTGCGCGTGCTCGTCCGCCGCGCCCGGAGCCCGGCATGAGGCGCGTGCTCGGAACGTCCTTCGCGCTTTATGCACCCGCGCTCGGCCTGCTGCTGGTCACGTTGATTTATCTAGCGGTCGCGTATCGCTACAAGCCCGATCTGCGCGCCTTCCCGGCCGGCGTGGCATGGATCATGGTGGTGCTTCTCGGCCTCGACCTGGTGTCGCGCACCGGAACCAGGATCGGCGCGGCGCTGACGCGCTGGCTCAATCCCGGGTCCGTGCATCTTGGCGCACCAGCCGAGACGCAGCCGCGCGCGCGGCAAGTCTCGGCGGTCCTGTGGCTCGTGGCCTTCGCCGCGCTGCTGGTGCTGGTCGGCATCCTCGCCGCCGTGCCGATCTATCTCTTCGCGGCCTTGCGCTGGCGCGGCCGGCGCTCCTATCGCGCTTGCGCCCTTGGCGCGGCGGGCGCTACGCTTTTCGTGTGGCTGTTATTCGCCGTGGTGCTGCGGGTCGCCCTCTATCCGGGGCTTCTCTTCGGCGGCGCCTGAGACGGGAAAGCGAGGACGAGAATGCCCCATGATGCTCCGGGCCATGTCCATTGGCACGAGCCGGCCGGCGGACGGAAAGCCGGCTACGGCAAATTCGGACGGCCCGCCTCGCCTTACGACGTCTTCATGGAGAGCGAGGGCGTCCCGGTGTTCCGCGACATCGGCGTCAGCAAGGTGCAAAACCTGCCGCTCGCCGCTTGGCCGCGGCTCGGCGGGCGCGGCAGCTACATCCAGCTCTACGGCACCGAGGGCAAGTGGGGCTGCTATGTCGTCGAAGTCCCGGCGCGCGGCGCGCTCAACGCCGAACGGCATCTCTACGAGGAGATCTATTACGTCGTCGAGGGCCGCGGCTCGACCGAGGTGTGGCTCGACGGCGACCGCAAGCGCCACATCTTCGAGTGGCAGCAGGGCTCGCTGTTCTCGATCCCGCTGAACGCCTGGCACCGCGTCGTCAACGCGACCAACGCGCCGGCGATGTTGCTCGCCGGCACCACCGCGCCCAACGTGATGAACCTCATCAACAGCCGGGACGCGATCTTCGACTGTCCGCTCCAGTTCCGCGACCGCTTCAGCGGGGCCGACGATTTCTACAAGCCCAATGACGATATCGAGCCCGACCCAGTGCGCGGCCTGGCCATGCGGCGGACCAATTTCATCCCCGACATCGTGCGCTGCATGCTGCCGCTCGACAACCGGCGCTCGCCCGGATACCGCCGCATCGAGCCGTTCATGACCGGCAATACCTTCTATCTCTGGATCGGGCAGCACGAGAATGGCCGCTATTCCAAGGCCCACGCCCATACCTCGGCGGCCGTGCTCATCTGCCTGCAGGGGCGCGGCTACACCTACACCTGGCCCGAACATGCCGGCCCCACGCCGTGGAAGGACGGCAAGGCCGATCTCATAAAGCGCGTCGATTACGAGCCGGTCGGGCTGGTGTCGGCGGCGCCGGGCGGCGCGCGCTGGTTCCACCAGCATTTCGGCGTCTCCAAGGAGCCGTTCCGCCTCACCGCCTGGTTCGGCCCGCATGCGCCCGGCCGCGAGCCGGGACCGCCGGGCGAGCAGCACACCGACTACGGCGCCATCGATCTCGACGAGGGCGGCACCGCCATCCCCTATGCCATGGAAGACCCGTTCATCCGCGCCGAATATGCCGAGACCCTGAAAAGCGCGGGCGTCGAGAACCGCATGGACCCCAAATGGTACGAGCCCGGCGCCAAGGTCCGCTCCGCGGCGGAATGACCGGCAAGGTCATCCTGCGCCCTTCGACTACGCTGCGCTCCGCTCAGGGTGAGGAAGAATTGTTGATGGCACAAAGAACATCGCCTCATCCTGAGCGAAGCGCAGCGCAGTCGAAGGACGCACGGCCGCATTCCAGCCTGATGCTTCCCAACTGAATGACCGGCGCGCAATGAACGAGGGCGAAGGCCGGATTTTCTTCTCCAATACCGGTCGGACGCTGACGCTCGACGACGAGATCCGTCTCACCAGCGTCGGCGTCGATATCGGGTCGTCGACCTCGCACCTGGTGTTCTCGCGCATCGTGCTGGAACGGCTCGACGCGCGATATATCGTCGCCTCGCGCGAGGCGTTCTTCCAATCCGACATCCTGCTCACGCCCTACGCCGACGAAGAGACGATCGACGCGGCGGCGCTCGGCGCGTTCATCGAGCGCCAATACGCGCTGGCCGGTATTTCGCCCGACGCGATCGACAGCGGCGCGCTCATCCTCACAGGCGTCGCGGTACGGCGCCGCAACGCCCGCGCCATCGGCGAGCTGTTCGCGCGCCAGGCCGGGAAGCTGGTCGCGGTCAGCGCCGGCGACGGGCTCGAGACCACCATGGCGGCCTATGGCTCGGGCGCGGTGGCGCGCTCGCTGCGCGGGCACAAGCGCGTCCTGAATGTCGATGTCGGCGGGGGCACGTCGAAGCTTGCGCTGTGCGAGGACGGGCGGATCGCCTCGCTCACCGCGCTCGACGTCGGCGCGCGGCTGTTCGTGCTCGACGCAGCGCGCCGCATCGTCCGCATCGAAGACGCGGGTCGGCGCATCGCGGCGGAGGCGGGATTGCCGCTCGCGCCGGGCGACGTGCTCGACGAGCCGCAAGCCCGCGCGCTCGCCGCGCTCATGGCCGACCGCCTGTTCGCGGCGATGGCGGGCGGTGCGCCCGAGGCCGGGGGCGCCAGGCTGTTGCGGCTCGACCCGCTCGAATTGCGCGGCGCGATCGACGAGGTCGGCTTCTCGGGCGGCGTCGCCGAATACATCTATGGCGACGAGATCGGCCGCCACGGCGATCTCGGCCCCTTGCTCGCCGCCGAGATCCGCGTGCGGCTCGACGGCTATCCGGCGCGCCTTGTGCGGCCCCTCGAGCGCATTCGCGCCACCGTCATCGGCGCCGCGCAATACACGATTCAGGTCAGCGGCAGCACGATCTTCGTCGCGCCGCTCGCGACCCTGCCCTTGCGCAACCTGCCGGTGGTGGCCCCCGATCTCGATCTCTCGGGCGAAGCGACCGACGCCGATGCGATCGCCGCCTCCGTCCGCTCGGTGCTGAAGCGCCTCGATCTCGCCGGCGGTGAAAACGCGGTCGCGGTGTTCGCGCATTGGCGCGGCTCGGCCACCTACGACCGGCTCGATGCGTTCTGCCGCGGCATCGTTGCAGGGCTCGAACCGGTGCTCGCACGCGGCCATCCGCTGGTGCTGGCGGGCGACGGCGATGTGGGCGGCCTCATCGGCATCCATTGCCGCGAGGAGCTGGGTCTCGCCAACGCCATCGTTTCGATCGACGGGCTCGAGCTCAAGGAGTTCGACTATATCGACATCGGCGCCATGCTCGAGAGCTCGGGCGCCGTGCCGGTGGTGATCAAGTCGCTGGTCTTCCCCGCGCCGCCGTAGCGGACCGCATCAGGAATTGCGAACCCACACCTTCAGCGTCATTGCGAGCGTAGCGAAGCAATCTCCTTCAGGCAGCGGCGAAACGCCGGCGGGAGATTGCTTCGTCGCTTTCGCTCCTCGCAATGACAGCACTGGCAAACGAGACTCGAGTGCATGAACGCTACGACTGACGCTCACCCGTGCAGCGGCTGGACGATCATCTTCGGGTCGACGAATTGGCCGCGCTCGAGCACGACCTCGTTGTCGAGCAGCACCGTGCAGTCGCACATCGGCGTGTCGATATGGCCCTTGGTGTCGCGCTTGCCGCCCATGTCGTTGTTGGGGCCGGTCGAGAACAGGAAGTTCCCGGCGAAGACGCGCGCCACCGACGACATGTGATCCTGCGACGTGGGGTAGTGCATGATGTGGTCCCAATGCGCGTGAGGATGCATGCCGAATCCCAGATGCGACACGGCATAGGGATCGATGTCGTCCTCGGAGCGCTTGTTGCGGTCGAGCCAATAGCGGAACGCCTTGGCGTCGAGCCCGCCCTCGACCTTGCGGATGAAGCCGTCGCGCACCTCGAGCCGCACCGGGCTCTCGACGGCGCGGACATAGGGCAGGATCCACATGTCGCCCGGCTGCAGCACCACGGTGCCGTTGGCCGAGCCCTCGTCGGGGAAGTTGGTGATGTGGCCCGCGCCCCACATGTCATAGCGCCCGGGCGCCTCGGAGAAGCCGTACTGGACCTTCACCTTGAACTCGCCGCGGGTCCAGTGCAGGTCGGTGCCGGCGTCGGAGAGGAGCCTGATCTCGCGCGCCTCGCCCCAGCGCTTGGCCGCGTGCAGCACCGCCTCCTTGAGGCCCGGCGGCGACAGAAGCCGCGCCAGCTCGTCGGGCGCGCAGCCGATCGACAGGACGCGCCCGCCTCCGTCGCGCACCTCCTTCTGCCAGTTGGAGAAATTGGGCGGGAAGAAGGCGCAGACCAGATCGCTCGCCTTCAAGGCCGCCATCACGCCTTTGCCGGCGGTCTTGGGCAGGTCGCTGCCGGTGCGCGCCCAGTCCGGCACGTTGGCGATGCCGAGCTCGTAGCACTGCGCGCCCAATTCGTCCGCCGCGGCGAAGGCGGCGAGCACGTGCTCGCGCGCGGTGTTGAGATCGGTGAGGAGCGCGATCGATTCGCCGCGCTTCACCTGGCACATCTCGAACTCGCGGCGAAACACGGCGGCGAGGCTCGCCGGATTGAGATATTGCTTGGGCATGGGCGTTCCTCCCGGTGCGGCGGTGGCGCGATCCTATCGAGGCGCGTCGCCCGCCGTCCAGCATTGACAACGCGCCCTCCGGCGCCACACTTCCGCCGCCGCCCAGGAGACATGCGATGGACAAGCCGGGCCTGATCGTTGCGCCCTTGACGCCCTTCACGCCGAGCCTCGCCATCGACGAGCCCGCGCTCGAGCGCGAGATCGACTACTGCATCGAGACCTGCGACGCGACCATGATCGTCGCCGCCGGCGTCGAGGCGCAGGAATACACCTACCTCAGTCTCGATGATCGCAAAGTGCTCATTTTGCGTACCATCGAATTCGTCGCCGGCCGGCGGCCGGTGATGGTCGGCGTGTCGCATCCCTCGTTCCGCACCGCGATCGAGCTGGCCCACTTCGCCGAGGACAACGGCGCGGCGGCGGTGCAGATGCTCGCGCCGCTCAGGGCCCATGGCGGACCGCCCACCGACCGCGACCTGATCGCCTATTTCGAGGCGGTCGGGCGGGAGACGTCGCTGCCCATCACGCTCTACCTCAACGCCGGGCCGGGCGCCGACATGTCGATCCCGGCGACGGTCGCGCTCGCGAAGCTCGAGAGGGTGCGCTACGTCAAGGAAAGCTCGCGCGACCTGGCGCGCGTGTCGCGCCTCATCGTCGAGATCGACCATGCCGGCCACGCCAAATACTTCACCACCATGCAGATGCTGCTGGCCTCCATTCAACTCGGCGGCGCCGGCGCCACCATGCCGCCGCCCGGCGCCGAGATCGCGCGCCGCGTCATCGACGCCTACGTCGCGGGCGAGCACGAGCGCGCGGCCGAATATCAGCTCCAGTTCGCGCTGTTCCCGGCACGGTGGATGCATCGCGGGCTGACGCCGACCATGAAGGCAGCGATGCGCATCATCGGCATCGATGTCGGCGATCCCTACCCGCCCTATGCCACGCTCGACAGCGATGAAGTGAAGGCGCTCGAAGCGTTCTTGAAGACGACGGCGCTTTCGCGACAAATCATCTCAACCTTGGCGCGTTAAGCGCGGCCTAGCCGATCGCATCGTACGCCGCGAGCGCGGCGATATTCACGAAATCCGAGACGGTGCAGCCCATCTCGACGATCTGCGCCGGTTTTTCGAGCCCCATGAGCAAGGGGCCGATGCGCTTGCCGCCGCCCACCTGCTCGAGCAATTGCGAGGCGAGGTTAGCGCTGTCGAGCCCCGGCATGATCAGCACGTTGGCCGGACCAGTGAGACGGCAGAAGGGATAGCGGTCGCGCATCAGCGCGAAATTGAGCGCGACTTCGGCGCTCATCTCCCCATCGTACTCGAAGTCGGGTCGGCGCTCGTCCAGGATCGCCACCGCCTCGCGCACGCGCTGCGCGGCCTCGCGCCCGGGATTGCCGAAATTCGAATGCGACAGCAGCGCGACGCGCGGCTCCTGCCCCATCATGCGGCGCGCGCGCTCGGCCGACTGCATGGCGATGTCGGCCAGCTCCTCGCCGCTCGGCCGCGCATGCGCCGTCGTGTCGGCGATCAGGATCGAGCGCCCGCGCGAGAGGAGGAGCGCGAATCCGAAGATGCGGCTGCCCTCCTTGGGTCCGATCACGCGCGCGACCTCGTCGAACGCCGTGAAATAGTTGCGCGTCTCGCCGGTGACCATCGCGTCGGCGTCGCCGCACGCCACCATGCAGGCGGCGAACACGTTGCGGTCCTGGTTCACCATGCGCTGGACGTCGCGGTGGAGCGCGCCGCTGCGCTGGAGGCGATGATAGAGGAACTCGATATAGCGCTCCTTGGCCGGCGCGAGGCGCGGGTTCGCGATCTCAAGGTCCTCGCGCGCCCCCAGCCCCATGTCGCGCATGGTGGTGCGGATGCGCTCGTGCCGCGCAATCAGCACTGGCGTGCCGTAACCGTTGTCGCGGAAAGAGAGCGCGGCGCGGATGGTCTTCTCCTCCTCGCCCTCGGCGAAGACGACGCGGCGCGGATTGGCGCGCACTTGGTCGAGAATGCGCTGCAGGCTCGCCGCCGTCGGATCGAGCTTGCCCTTCAGACTATCTCGATAAACAGCGAGATCGGCGCGGGGCCGCCGTGCCACGCCCGAATCGATCGCCGCCTTCGCTACCGCCGGCGGCACCGACCAGATCAGGCGCGGATCGAACGGCGACGGCACGATGTAGTCGGGACCGTAGCGCAGGCGCTGCCCGTCATAGGCCGCCGCCACTTCGTCCGGCACGTCCTCGCGCGTCAGCGTTGCCAGCGCGTGCGCGGCCGCGATCTTCATCGCGTCGTTGATGGTCGATGCGCGCACGTCGAGCGCGCCGCGGAAGATGTAGGGAAAGCCCAGGACGTTGTTGATCTGGTTCGGATAGTCCGAGCGCCCGGTGCACACGATGGCGTCGGGCCTGACGGCGCGGACCTCTTCGGGCGTGATCTCCGGATCGGGATTGGCCATGGCGGCGACCATCGGCCGCGCCGCCATCGAGCGCACCATGTCCTGGCTCACCGCGCCCTTGACCGAAAGCCCGAAAAACACGTCGGCGCCCTCGAGCGCCTCGGCCAGGGTGCGCCGCTTCGTATTGACCGCGTGCGCGGATTTCCACTGGTTCATGCCGTCGCGGCGGCCCTCGTAGATCACGCCCTTGGTGTCGCACAGGAGGGCGCGGTCGTGCGGCAGGCCCATGCTCTTCAAAAGCTCGACGCAGGCGATCGCGGCGGCGCCGGCGCCGTTCACCACCATCCTGATGTCCCGTAGCGTGCGGCCGGTGAGGTCGAGCGCGTTCAACAATGCCGCGGCGGCGATGATGGCAGTGCCGTGCTGGTCGTCGTGGAACACCGGGATGTCCATCAGCTCGCGCAGGCGCTGTTCGATGATGAAGCATTCCGGCGCCTTGATGTCCTCGAGATTGATGCCGCCGAACGAGGGATAGAGGAAGCGGACGCAATTGACGAATTCGTCGACGTCCCGCGTCGCAATCTCGAGATCGACCGCGTCGATGCCGGCGAAGCGCTTGAACAGAACCGCCTTCCCCTCCATCACCGGCTTGGACGCGAGCGCGCCGAGATCGCCCAGGCCGAGCACCGCGGTGCCGTTGGAGATGACCGCGACGAGATTGCCCTTGGCGGTGTAGTCGTAGGCGCAGGACGGGTCGCGCGCGATATGGAGGCAGGGGTACGCCACACCCGGCGAATAGGCGAGCGACAGATCATGCTGAGTGGTCAGTGGCTTGGTCGCCGCGATCTCGATCTTGCCCGGACGGCCCTCGGCGTGGAAGCGCAGCGCCTCTTCCTCGGTGACGCTGAGCCCGCCGGATTTGTGCTTCGACACGATATCCTCCCGCCCTCGACCGCTGGTTTCGCGGCGGGGCCTATATCTTCGATATCTCCAAGGTCGGCCGCGCGAACAGCTCCTCGACGCCGAGTCGGCGCTTCACCAGGCCCTGCTCGTGGGAATAGCGCGCAAGCGTCTCGATCTCGTTGCGGTTTTCATGGACGCCGTAGCGCCAGTAATCCTCGCCCATCAACGCGATCGTCTCCAACGCCTCGGCCTCGAGCCACGGCAGCGTGACGCGCAGCGCGTTGACGTCACGCACCTCCCACAACGCCAGCGCCTTGGCTTCGACAAAGGCCTTGTAGAGGCTGGTCGGCAGCCAGGGATGGCGCTCGACCAGGCTCTTCTTCACGCCGATCAGGTGCATGATGGGAAAGAGCCCGGTCTTCGCGTAGTACGCCTTCTCGACCGCACGGCAATCGGGGAAGAGCCGACCGACATGGGGAGCGCCCGCGACGAAGCAGGAGGGCGCGCGCGCTGAACATCGCGTCGATCTCGCCCGAGGCGAGCATACCGGAAAGCGTCTTGTCGGAAGGGATGGGCTTCAAATCGAGTCCAGGAATGGGCGCGAGCGGCGTGCGCTCGTCGCGGCCCGGCTGCTCGATCCCGCCCGAGCGCCAATGGATGTCGGTCGGCTTGACGCCGTATTCGTCCTGCAGGATGCCGCGCATCCATACGACGGCGGTGATCTGGTATTCCGGAAGGCCGATGGTCTTGCCGATGAGGTCCCTCGGCGCCTTGATGCCGCGGTCGGTGCGGATATAGATGCCGGAATGGCGGAAGACGCGCGAGACGAAAGCGGGTATGCCGATGTACGCGGATTCGCCGGAATCGGTGATTCGCAAATAGGAGCTGAAGGAGAGCTCGCAGACGTCGAACTCCTGGTAGCGGAAGGCGCGGAAAAACACCTCCTCGGGCTCGAGCGGGATGTAGGTGACGTCGCAGCCCTCCACCGGCACGCGGCCGTCCTTCAACGCGCGGGTGCGGTCATAATCGCCGCAGGCGATGGTGATCGGGATCTGAACGGTCATCGCCTCTTCCTCTCGTGCTCGATCTGCATGTGGGCGAGGAAGAACACCAGCGGATGGATGCCGACCGCAAGCATCTGCCCCTGGTCGAGCGCGGCGAGCGCCTGCTCCTCGTCGCGCGCGAGCCCGGCGGCGGCCGCATAGGCGCCAGGGTTCCCGATATAGCGCGCGCGCTCGCCGGCGTCGTTGGCGAGGCGATGGAGCGTCGCGGTGAGGCGCACGCGCTCGGGGTGGATGGGCGGGTAGTGGAGCGGTTCGGCGCGCTCCGCCGGCGCCGCGTGCCAGGCGAGCATGGCGTAGGTGTGATGCCAGCTCGGCTCGAACGCGGCGAGGTCGGGCTTGCGCTCGCCCAACATTCCGGCGGCGATCGCCCACGAGCGCAGCTCGACATTGCCGAGATCGTCGAGGCGGCGCTCTTCGAGCGCGAGCAGATGGCGCAAATTGCCGGTCTTCAATATCTCGAAGAGGTCGCGGTCGAACCCGACCTCGGGCTCGGAATAGCGCTCGGTGCCGGGGAAATGCGACATGCCGCCGCTCGCCACCACGACGGCCTTGATGCCGGCGGCTGCGATGCCGCGCGCCAGCGCCTCGCCGAACGCGAAGCAGCGCAGCATCGGCGGCTGCGGCGGCACGTAGGAATTGACATAGAGCGGCACGATCGGCGCGGCGACGCCGAGGAACGTCAGCGGAATCCCGAACGCGTAGTCGATCCCGGCATTGTTGGTGAAGGCCGGGTCGAAACCTTCCTTCTGCATGTGCAGCATGAGCGCCATCGCCGCGTCGCTCGCGACCGGGAAGCGGAAATCGCGCCCGACGAACGAGCCGCCCACCTCCGATCCCAGATGGAAGCAGAAGGGCGGCGTGCAGTGCAGCAGGAACTGGTTGGCGTGATCGTTGGCGATGACGATCCAGAGGTCCGGCTCGAGCGCGGCCAGCGCCGCGCCAACCTTGCCCATGGCGAGCCGAACGCGCTCGACCGTCGCCTTGTCCTCGGTCTCGGGGAGCGAAAAGAACTGCGGCGCATGCGGAACCAGCGCGCCGCCCAGAACGCCCTTCATCGCTGCCCCTCCTTTCTTTCAAACCGGCAGCACCAGCGAATTGTCGATCAGCACGGTATCGTAGACGCATTGCCGCTCGCGCAACAGGAGGCGCCCGGCGACGCGGGCGAAGCGGTCGAAATAGCGGCCGGCCTGATGGATCGTGGTCGGCTCGTCGACCAGGGTCTGCAGCACGAGATAGGTCGCCTGCGCCTCGACGGTCCCCTCGCTCAGCCCAAGGACGCGCACGTTCGACACCGCGTGCAGCAAGAAGCGCGGCGCGAACATCGCCGTTTTCTCGATCGCCAGCGCGCGGTCGCGCAACATGCCCCCACCCTCGCAATAGATGAGGCCCACCGGCAGCCCCGCATCCGCGTTGTCGCGCCCGGTGATGCGATAGACCGCGTCCTCGGTGAAGAAGCCGGGCCAGTCGGCGATGCGGCCCTCGTCGAGCGCGGCGCAATAGGCCGCGTGAAACTCCTCGATCTCGAGGCGGAGCGCGCGCGCCTCGGCAGGATCGAGCTTGGTTCCGGCGAAGTCCTCGCGCATCGCCCTCACACTCCCATGACATCGCGCCAATGGCGGTAGAGCGCGCGGATCGCGGCTTCGCTGATGAGGTTGGGCGAGGTGCCTTCCTCGCTGCCGCCCAGCTCGATCACGGCAGCGGACGGGCGCGCCTTGGCGATGCCGTCCTGGACGAACTTCATCGCCTCGTTATCCTCGAGTCCGAGGAATCCCGCCGGCCCCATGAGATTGCCCTGGCGCAGGCGGTGGCGCGTCATCTCGTCGCTGTCGCCCTCGAAGCCGAACATGGTCCACACCATGGCGAAGCGGTGCGGCCCTTGCGGCACGATCTGGCGCGTGCCGAGCGTGTTCAATTCGCGCTGCACGATCATGTTGGGCCAGATCGTCTGCATCGTCACCGACCAGGGCGAGTTGAACTCGCGCACATAGTCGAGGATGCGCGGATCGGCGAGCGCGAGATTGTCGTGGAAGGCCCGCATCTCGCGCCGGCTCTCTTCCGGCACGTCGAGCGTATCGGGCTTGGCCGACGCCATGGTGCCGTGGCGGCCCTTGGCGTCGACGATCATCGCCGACCGGTTGCCGGCGACCAGCAGCCCGAAGGTCACGAGATAGGAATGCAGCAGCGTCGCGTGATAGGGGTCCTTGAGATTCTCGTGATACATCTTCCAGTTGGCGGGAACCGTGTTGCGGTAGTAGCCGAGAATCTTGAGCGGACGCCCGTCGAACGTGGCGTCGAAATCGGCGAGAATCTCGGGGCCGAGATAATCCTCGAGCGGCTCGGTCCCGGGCGCGAAGGAAGCGAATACCACGCCGCGCCGCGTCGTGACCTTGAGACGCCGCACGCCATGCTCCTCGAGCCGGAAGTCCGCCGGCATGCCGCCCTCGCCCTTGACGCCGCGCCGGAACGGCACGCCCACGAGCACGCCGCCGAGATCGTAGGTCCACTGGTGATAGGGGCACACGAACTCGCGCGCATTGCCGCGATAGGGCCGGCAGAACTCCGCGCCGCGATGGGCGCAGCGATTCTCGAACACGGCGATCGCGCCGTCGGCGCCGCGCGCCACCACGACCGGCGTCGGCCCGGCGAAAGAGCGCTTGAAGTCGCCCGGCGCGGGGATTTCCGCTTCGAGCGCGACATAGTTCCAGCACGCGCCGTGGAAGATGCGCTCGACCTCGCGGGCGTAGATTTCGTCGCTGGTGTAGACCCAGTCGGGGAAGCGCGCGAGCCCCTCTTCGGGCCAGACGAAGCCGCGATCGGCGTTCGATCCGTGCGTTGCGCGCGCGTCCATGGACTCAAGTATACGTCGCCTCCCGCCTCGCGCAATGCGCCCGCAGCGCGCGCTATTTCTTCGGGCACGCGGCGAGCGTCTCGTCGCGGCTGAGGCGGCCGGTCTTGTCGTGGTCGAGGGCCGCGAAATTGCGCTGCGCGTTGGCCAGGAAATCGTCGAGCGTCACGCGGTTGCGCAGCTTGGTGTCGGCCAGCATCACGGGATCGGCGCGGTCGAGCGACAGCGGCGCATCGCGTTCGACCTGGCGCCGCCGCTCGCGTTCGCTCGGATCTTCGTCGCTTTCCGCCTTGCGGGGCCGGTCGGCGATGTAGGGCAGCCGGTATTGCGCCAGCTCCGCAGGGGTCAGAACGCCGCTGCGATCGAGATCCATCGCCGCGAACTGCCGACGCGCGTCGGCGAGGAATTCCTGAAGATCGACGGTGCCGTCATGGTCGGCATCGACGCGGCCGAACCAGCGACCCATCGCATCGGCGCAGCTCGGATTGCCGAGCGGGCCGCCGCTCAGCGGCTCGCCGTTGGGGCTGTAGAACGGCCCTTCCGAGTGCGGTTTCTCCGCGCTGCCGAAGAGGCCGCACGCGGCGAGCGCGAGCAGCAGCGCTCCCGCCGCCGCGGCGCGCGCGATCATCCGGTCTTGAGATGTGCGTCGCGGCGACGGAACAACTCCTCGTCGGCATAGCCCATCGTCTCGGGCCGGCCGCGGCCCAACATGACCTGGAACCAGGTCGGCTCCAGACTGTCGTTCTGGTAGCCGTGGATGACGCCGGGGGGACAGGCGATGCACTCCCAGGGCCCGAGCCTGCGCGTGACGCGGCGCCCGGTCTCGTCCTCGATGAAGACGTCGAGAATTCCCTTGAGGACGAAGAACACCTCCTCGACCTCATGCGTGTGCGCCGCGTTGCCCTGGCCCGGCTGCACGTAGATGATGCTCAGGGTGAAGCCGCGCGGCGGGATCACGGTCGGATCGTCGTGCTTGCCCGAGCCGCCGGCGCCGATGAAGCGGTGCTGGGCGCGGCGATAGCCCTCGATCTTGGCATCCTCGAACGCCGCCCAATCGGGCACCTTGTCGCGGAACCGGCCGATATAGCGCTCCGCAATCTCCTCGAGCGAAAGCGACGCGACCTCGGGCGGCATGGCGTGGCGAGCTGCTGCGGGCATGGCGTTTCTCTTCTCGAAGTGTGGCCTAAAGGATTATCGCCGCGCCGGACGTGGGGTCAATCCCGAGGCGGAGCGACGGCATCGATGCGCTCGTCGGGAGGCGCGATCTCGGTGGCGAGATCGCGCAGCCAGGCCTTGTTGGGCAGCGGCTCCAGCCGCATCTCGCGCGGCTCGAGCCGGGCGATGCAGGCATAGACGGTCTTGCCGTCGACCCGCATCACGCACTCCTTGCACGCATTGGCGTTAATGCAGGAATAGCGGAAAGCGAGCGACGGGTCCTGCTCGACGCGGATGCGGCGCAAGCCGTCGAGTACCGATTGGCCGGGCTCGAACGCGACCTCGAACCGGTCCCAGCGTTCGGCGCCGGGCGCGCCGCGCCGGATCACGAGCAGCGCGGCGAGCGTCATTGCGCCGCTTCCGATGCCAGCGCCGCGACCGGAACGCGGGTGAGCACGGGACGCCCATGCTCGAGCCCTACAATCTGGTTGACGGCCCAGTCGTCCTCCATCGCGGGGAAATCCTCGCGCTGATGCGCGCCCCGGCTTTCCGTGCGTGCGAGCGCCGCCTGCGTCACCACGTGGGCAACGAGGAGCATATTCCGCAGGTCGAACCAGTCGAGCCGCGTCGTGTCGAAGCGGCCGAGCGATGGCGGCGGCGCCACGCCCAGCGATGCCGTCGCGCGCGTGATCTGCACCAGCGCGCGCTGCAATCCGGCCTCGGTGCGGAACGGCCCGACATCGCTTGCCATCAGCGCCTGCAATTCGGCGATCAGGGCGGCCGGGTTGAGCGCGCTCGTCGCGCCATCCGAGGCCGGCAGCTCCAGCGCCGCCGCGGCGTCCGCGTCGCGCCACGGGCTCCCTCCTATGCGCTTGGCGCGCCCGGCGGCGGCTTCGCCGGCGATCCGGCCGAATACCAGCGCCTCGGTGATCGCGTTGCCCGACAGGCGGTTGGCGCCGTTGGCGCCGCCGATCGCCTCGCCGGCGGCGAAGAGATTGGCGATGCGCGTCTCGAGCGATGGTGCGACGCGGATGCCGCCCATGTGATAATGCGCGATCGGCGCAACCTCGACATCGGTGCGCGTCAAATCAATGCCGTTCTTCGCCAAGCGGTCGATCACCGGCCCGAACGCCTCGCGCAGGCGGTCCGCCGGCACGTGCCGGAACGAGAGATAGACGCCGCCCGCAGGCGAGCCGCGCCCGGCCTCCACCTCCTTGAGGATGGCGTAGGTGGCGAGATCGCGCGTCACGCGATAGGACCCCGCCTCCGGCACGCCGTAATCGTCGGTGAACTCGCGAAGCTCGGAATTGAGGAGCCGGCCGCCGAGCTTGTAGCGGAAGGGGTCCCACATGATCGGGTCCATGCCGATGAGGCGCGGCGCGAGATGGCCGATCGGGAAGAACTGCACGAACTCCATGTCCACGAGCTCGGCGCCGGCGCGTAAGGCCAGCGCATAGCCGTCGCCGCCCATGTTCGCGGACGCGCTGTTGCGGCGATAGAGCCGGGTCAGGCCGCCGCACGCGACGATCACGGTCTTGGCCTCGATCGCGACCGGGCGGCCGTCGCTCACCGAGAACCCGACCGCGCCCGCGGCCGTGCCGTCGCAGATCACGAGATCGGTGACGCAGAGATCGCCGATGCGGCGGATGCGCACGTGGCGCTGCACCTGGCCGCGCAAGGTGCTGGAGACGGCGGGACCGGTGGAGAGGAAATCGACATAGACGCAACGCGGCCGGTCGTGGCCCGGGGCGTGCGCCTGGCGGATGCGCCCGTCGGCGTGCCGCGCCCAGCCGACACGCCATTGGTCCAGGCGGCGGATCGCATCGGGTCCGTTCTCGCACAGGATGCGCGCCAGGCGCTCGTCGCACAGGCCGCGGCCAGCCGCGATGGTGTCGGCCAGGTGATAGCGCCAGTCGTCCGGCACCTCCTCGCCGAGCGCCACCGCCACCGTCATCTGCGCCATCACGGTCGCGCCGCCCCGGCCGATCAGGCTGCGATCGACCAGCAGCACCGACGCGTCCGCCTCGTCGGCCGCGATCGCGGCGGACATGCCGGCCGCGCCGGAACCGATCACCAGCACGTCGGTCGCAAGCCTCACACACTCCCTCGTCGTCACGCGTTACCTCGGATATACTCGTTCCGCGAGTATAACAAGAACAGCCCGGTTCCGGCGTCATGATCCCATTCGAGCTGGCCGAGCCTTCGAGCCTCAGCGAGGCGATATCGCTGCTCGACCGCGACGACCCGGCGGTGCGCCCGATCGCCGGCGGCACCGCCCTCATGCTGATGATGAAAGCGGGGCTGTTCCGGCCGGTCCGCCTCGTCAGCCTGCGCCGGATCGAGGCGCGCTATCGCCGCATCGAGGTCGAGAGCGACGGCGCCCTCCGGATCGGCGCCATGGCGACGCTCAGCGGGCTCGAGCGCTCGGGGCCGGTGCGCGATCACGCGCCGGTCATTGCCCGGACATTGCGCCGGGTCGCCAACGTGCGGGTGCGCAACGTCGCGACCGTGGGCGGCAATCTCGCCCATGCCGATCCGCATCTCGACCTGCCGCCGGTGTGGATCGCGCTCGGCGCGCACGCGCTCATCGTCGGCGCCGGGGCCGAGCGCGAGATCCCGGTCGAGGATTTCTTCCAGGGCTACTACGAGACAGCGCTGCGGCACGACGAGGTGATCGCCGAGCTGGTGGTGCCGTCGCAGCGCGGCCGGCGCGCCGCCTACCTCAAATGCACCACGCGCTCGGCCGACGACTGGCCGGCGCTCGGCATCGCGGTCTCGCTCGCGCTCGACGACGGCTTGGTGAGCGACGCGCGCGTGGCCTTGGGCGCGGCCACGGCGACGCCGCTCAGGCTCCACGCTGCCGAGGGCGTGCTCGACGGCGCGCGCCCGGACGCGGCAACCCTCGCCCGCGCCGGCGAGGCGGCCGTTGCCGAGGCGGAGATCGTCGGCGACGACCGGGGCTCCGCCCCCTACAAGAAGCATCTGCTGCGCGTCTTCCTGGCGCGCGCGGTCACACTGGCGATCGAGGCGGCGTGATGGCGGCGAAACTCATGCCGGCGGGACAGGTCGGCCGCTCGGTCGCAAGGCTCGAAGGCCGCGCCAAGGTCACCGGGCGGGCCGAGTATGTCCATAACCTGCGCCTGCCCGGCATGCTGTGGGGCAAGATTCTCCGCAGCACGCGGCCCCACGCGCGCATCGTGCGGATCGACGCGCACGCGGCGCAGGCGCTTGCCGGCGTCTTCCGCGTCGTCACCATCGACGATATCCGCACCGTCATTCCCGATCCCTATTACGGCCCCGCCTTCCACGACCAGCCCATCCTCGCCGACGGCAAGGTGCGTTTTGCGGGCGAGCCGGTCGCGGTGGTGCTGGCCGAGGACCGCCACGTGGCGGAAGAGGCGCTGTCGCTGATCGAGGTCACGTACGAGGATTTGCCGGCTGTCTATGACGAGGTCGAGGCGACCGGTCCAGGCGCCATCGTGCACGACCGCCTCAAGCCCGCCGGCACCTTCCCCGACTTGAAGCATCTCGACGGCAAGCGCGACACCAACGTCGCGCTCGACTTCCATCTGCGCCGCGGCGACGCGGAGGCGGGCTTCGCCGCCTCGGCGCACATCTTCGAACACAAATTCCGCACCCAGCAAACCATGCACACGCCGCTCGAGCCGTTCGTCACGGCGGCCGAGGCGGGCGGCGGCGCGATCACCATATACACCGCCTCGCAGGGTCCGTCCTTCGTGCGCATCGAGATCGCGCGTCTTCTCGGATGGCCCGAGAACAAGGTGCGGGTCAAGGTGCCCTATCTCGGCGGCGGCTTCGGCGCCAAGCTCTACATCAAGCTCGAGGCGCTGGTGGCGGCGCTGGCGCTCATTGCGCGCCGCCCGGTGAAGATCTCGCTGACCATGGAAGAGCAGTTCTTCACCATCACCAAGCACGCCGCCACCATCCACATCAAGAGCGGCGTCGCCGCCGACGGCCGCATCCTGGCGCGGCGCTGCGAGGTGTGGTGGAACGGCGGCGCCTATGCCGATGTCGGCCCGCGCGTGACCCAGAAATCGGGCTTCACCGCCGCCGGCCCCTACGACATCGACAACGTCTGGCTCGACTCCTACGCGGTCTACACCAACCGCCCCCCGGCCGGCGCGCTGCGCGGCTTCGGCGTGCCGCAAATGTGCTGGGCCTATGAGAGCCACACCGATCTCATCGCCCGCGCGATGGGCCTCGACCCGCTCGAGTTCCGCCGCCGCAACATCCTGCGCAACGGGCGGCCGCAGGCGACCGGAACCGTGCTGCGCGGCGCCCCGATTGAGGCGGTGCTCGAGATGCTTGGCGAGCGCATGGGCTGGGGCCGCGCCTATGACCGCGCCAACGGCCCCAAGCGCCGCGGCCGCGGCATCGCCATCGGCTTCAAGGCCTCGATTGCGCCCACCGCCTCGGTCGCCATGGTCAATCTCTACGGCGACGGCAGTTGCGGCCTCTATTGCGGCACCGTCGACATGGGCCAGGGATTGGACACCGGCCTGGCCCAGATCGTTGCCGAGGAACTCAACATCGCGGCGGAAGCGGTGACGGTGGTCCACCCGGACACCGATGTCACGCCATACGACATGGGGACGCTCGGCTCGCGCTCCATTTTCCACATGGGGAACGCGGTGCGGCAGGCGGCCGGCGATGTGCGCGCCAAGGTCGCCGCGCTCGCCGCCGAGCTCGGCATGCCGGCCGGCAGCAACGTCCCCATCGCCGAATTGCTGCGCCGCAAATACGGCATGCAGGCGGGAAACATCATAGGATTCGGCAGCTACATGCCGAGCTATGTCTCGCCCGACCACGACACCGGCCAGACGCCAAACGTGTCGCCGTTCTGGATGACCGCCGGCACGGGCGCCGAGGTCGAGGTCGATACCGAGACCGGACATTTCCGGGTGCTGCGCCTCGTCAACGTCGCCGATGTCGGAACGCCCATTAATCCGCGCATCGTCGCGACGCAGCTTTCGGGCGCGGCGATCATGCAGTTGGGCTTCACCGTGACCGAGAAGATGGAGTTCCGCGACGGGCAGCTCACCAACGGCTCGCTCGCCGATTACAAGATCCCGGGCTTCTTCGATCTCCCGGACGCGATGGAGAACGAGATCGTGGATTCATCGCAGCCCGACGGCCCGTTCGGCGCCAAGGGCGTGGGCGAGAGCGGCACGTTCGGCGTCTCGCCCGCCATCGCCAACGCGATCGCGGACGCCGTTGGGGTGCGCCTCACCGAGCTGCCGCTGACGCCGGAAGCGGTCTATCGCGCACTTTGCGCCGCCGCCGGCAATCCGTTGGCGGAGGATTGAAATGAGCGCCGCGCCGCGCACCATCCGCTTCACCCTGAATGGCCAACCGGTTTCGGCCCAGGCCGCGCCGCACCACACCCTGGTCGAAATCCTGCGCGATCAGTTCAGCCTCTACGGCGCGCGCGAGAGTTGCGGCCAGGGCTTGTGCGGCTGCTGCACGGTTGTGGTCAATGGCGAGGCCGTGTCGGGCTGCCTCTACCTCGCCTGGTTCGCTGACGACGCGCGCGTCACCACGGTCGAGCATCTGGCATCGGGAGATCGTCTCGACACGGTGCAGGAGGCGTTTCTCGAGGCGGGCGCGGTGCAATGCGGCTTCTGCACGCCGGGCTTCGTGCTGATGACGAAGCAGTTGCTCGAGCATAACCCGGACCCGAGCGATGACGACATTCGCCATCATCTCTCCGGCAATCTGTGCCGCTGCGCCGCCTACCCGGAGATCATGGCGGCGGTGAAGCTCGCGGCGCAGAAAGTGCGGGCGGCGTGAGCGAAGCGGCCGGCGATTGGCCCGACCGCATTTTCGCGGCGCTGAAGCGCGGCCAAGTCGCGACGGTGGGATATGTGCCGGACGCGGGCCATGCGCGGCTCATATCTCTGTGCCGCACCGACGACGCCATCCAAGACGTGATCTTGACCACCGAGGAGGAAGGAGTCGCACTCGCCGCCGGCGCGTGGCTCGGCGGCGCGCGGGCGGCGCTGCTGATGCAGTCGAGCGGCGTCGGCAACTGCATCAACATGCTGACCTTGACGCGGAACTGCCGCTTTCCGCTCTTGATGCTGGTGACCATGCGCGGCGAGTGGGAGGAGTTCAATCCCTGGCAGGTGCCGATGGGCACGACCGCCGAGGCCGTGCTCAAGCTCGCCGGCGTCGCTGTCCACCGCGCCGACGACGCCGAGACCGCCGCCGACACGGTCGCGGCCGCGCTCGATCACGCCTTCAACGCGGAGAGCGCGGTCGCCGTGCTGATCGGCCAGCGCCTCATCGGCGCCAAGCGCTGGTGACGCGATGCTCGACCGGCGCAAGACCGTCAAGAGGCTGCTCGCCGATCGCGGCGACGCGCTGATTATCGCCGGCCTCGGCTCGCCGACCTACGATGTGGCAGCGGCGGGCGACGACGAGCGCAATTTCTATCTCTGGGGCGCGATGGGGGGCGCGGCGATGATGGGCCTCGGCCTCGCCCTGGCGCGGCCCGAGCGGCGCGTGCTGGTGGTGACGGGCGACGGCGAGATGTTGATGGGATTGGGCGCGCTGGCGACGATCGCGGTGAAGCGGCCCCCTAATCTCGCCGTCGTCGTCATCGATAATGGCGCCTTCGGCGAGACCGGGATGCAGCCGAGCCACACCGCGCAAGGCGCCAACCTCGCCGCCATCGCCAGGGGATGCGGCATCGCAGCGAGCTTCGAGGTCGAGGACGAGGCGGCGCTAGGGCAGCTTGCGGTCACCTTGCGCGAGCGCCGCGAGACGATCTTCGCCAACGTGCGCGTCGCGGCGACCGATCATCCGCGCGTCCTGCCGCTCAAAGACGGCGTCGCCTTGAAGCAGCGCTTCCGCCGCGCGCTGGGGATCGCCTGACTACTGTACCAGCTCGTAGCCGAAGCGGCGGATCTTGTCCAAGTTGCGGCCTTCGATGCGTATGAGCTTGGTCGTGTTCTCGCGCTTGGGTGCGTGCAGGTCGCCCTCGTTGTAGACATGCGCCATGCCGGGCTCGAGCGTGTAGCTGCGCACGAACCGCACCTTGCCGCGCTTGCCTTCGGAAGCGGGCTCCAAGAGCGCGAAATCGCTCATCATGGTGGCGCCGCTGGCCTGGCCATAGATCGCCCAGTAAGGCCCATGGTCGTGCGGATTGCTGACGCGCGCGCCCTTGTAGTGATGCGCGAAGATGCAGAAGCCCAATTCCGGATCCTCGAACAGGATCTGGCGCTCGCCGACCTCGTCGCCGAGATGGCGGCGCAGGAAGTCCTGATCCTTCAGCACGTCTTCCACTACGGCGCAGACCTTCTTGCGGCCGGCCGGGCCCGGGTCCTCGGCGAGAATGCGGTGACATTTATCCGCGAATTGCTCAAGCGTGTAGCCCATCGTTCACTCCCGAATCAGCTTGCGCAGCATATCAGAATTCCTTGTCCCCCGCATCAGGATCGCGGCTCGGGCAGCGGCACGGCGTACCGCTTGTCGATGGCCTGGTCCCTGCTGACCTCGCCCTTGACCATGCCCTGCGACTTGAACCATGCGATCTGGCGCAGGATGTCCTTCTCGTCGAGTCGAGCGTCGGGATCGACGAAGGCGATTCCGGCCATCACTTGCTCGGGCGTGAGACCCGAATATTTCGAGATGATCGCCGCGACGTCGTGCGCCGTGGCGCCATCCGCACGCTTGCCGTCCGGGCCGACGAAGGCGGCGTAGTAGTCGTGCGCCCCCTTGCGATAGGCGCGCATATAGCGCTCGACCGTGTCGTGCCGCCCGTCCGCATTGCGGGTCGAGGTGAACAGCACCGTCGCCTGGTAGGGCGTCTCGTCGCCCGACCACGCGACGAGCTTGACCGAGCCGCGCTGTCTGAGCGGCGCCGACGCGGTGGCGTTGAGGATGGCGGAATCGACCTGCCCGCCGGTCAAGGCCGAGGCAATGTTCGGGATCGCCTGCATCGGCAGCACCCGCACGGTCTCGAGATCGACGCCGTATTTCTCGGCCATCAGTGCGAGCGCATAGTGGTAGCCCGATCCGACCTGCGTCACGGCGGCGGAGTGGCCCGCGAGATCCTTCGCGGTCTTGAAGCCGGCATCGTAGACGGCGCTCGCCACCACCAAGCCGAAGAGCTGGAAGCCCGGCGCTTCGCGCGAGTTGCCGCCGATGATCTTGAGCGCGCCCTGCCCCGCGAGCGAATAGAAGCCGCCGGTGGCCGCGACGTTGCCGAAATCGATGTCGCCCGAGACGACCGCCACTGCCACCGGCTGCGCCGCGTCGAACCCGACGATCGACGCCTCCAGCCCCTCGGCCGCGAAATAGCCCCGCTCCACCGCCAGATAGATGGGTCCCTGCGCGGAGTTATGGACCACGCCGATCTTGATCGCCTCCGCGCCGGCGGGCGGTGCTCCCATCCACGCCGCGAACGCGAGCGCGACGAGCAGCGTCGTGGCAAGCCTCATCGCGACCTCCCCTCAGTCTCCGCGGCCACCCGCGTCGCCCTTCACGTCCTCGTCGCCGGTGCGGTAAGGCGATTCCGGACGCGCGATGTCGCCGCGCCGCTTGGCGAAAGTCTCGACGCCCGACAGTTCCCAATCGCCCGCGACAGTACGGCGCGCGTAGGTCGACCAGCGCTCGGCCCAGTTGCCGAGCGTGTAGCCGTGCCAGGGCGGATTGTCCGACAGCGCCGGCAGTCCCAGCTCCTCCCAGATGGCGCGCGCGCCCTCCATGAACTCGCGCGTGGGGAGCGCCAAGGGCGGCATCGGCCGCTTCAACGTGGCGTCGATCAGCATCACCGAGTCCTGCTTGCCGGGCCCGTACTGCGCGCCCTGCACGCCGCCGCCGTAGGGGATCAGGTGCACGTCCTCGAGCGGCATCGAGCGGTAGGCGATTGACCAGAACACCGCGTCCGTGTTGTTGGGATCGATGTCCTCGCTGACGCCGATCACGACCTTGCCGCAATTGGGCTGGAAGCTCGACGCGCCTTGGAGGCCGCGCCACACCTCGGCGCGCGGGGTGCCGTACGCGTATTGCACGAAAATGACGGGGCGCAAATTGCTCAGCCGCTCGTGCATGACGACGCGCTTGACGTCGCTGATGCCGAGATGGGTCTTCAAATGCGCGAGGAACAAGGGCTCGTAGGCGACCTTCTTGATAACGCTCGATTCGCTCGGCGTCACCTGGCTGATGATCGAGCAGAACACCGGCTTGCGCTTCATGGTGATCGCGGTCACCTGCATCGGCATGTTGTAGGCCTCGAGCGCGACGTAGCCGTTGCTCTCGCCGAACGGCGCCTCGGGCTCGAGTTGGCTGGTGTCGATGAGGCCCTCGATCACGATCTCGGCGGTGGCCGGGACCTCGAGGTCGATCGAGACGGCCTTGGCCATCGGGATCGGCTGCCCGGCGAGCGCGCCCGCGACGGCGATCTCGTCCTGGTCGACCGCGAGCTTCTGCGGCGAGGTGAACACCACCGCCGGGCCGCAGCCCAAAGCGATCGCGATCGGCATCTTCTCCTTGCGCGCGCGGTATTTCTGCCAGTGGCGGAAGCCGCCGGAGCCGCCCGCGCGCCCCGCCCCCATGCGCACCGCGAGCCGGTCCGGCGCCTTCAAGGCGGCGCGGTACATGCCGATGTTGCGGATGCCGGTCTCGGGATCGCGCGTGATGCACATCGTCGCGGTGAGATAGGGCGCGGAATCGAACCCGGGCGAGGACACCGGCACGGGCAGCCGCTTCAAGCCGCCGTCGGGTCCGATAAGGTCGTCGCCCTTGAGCACCACTTCCTGGCAGCGCGGCGACGTCACCAGGATCGGCGGGATCGGAAGCGATATGGCTTCGAGCCACGCCTCGCCGATCTCCTCGACGGCGCAGCCCATGCCGAGTGCGTATATCTCGGGCGAGGCCGAGAGCGCGCCGACCGCGACGGGGATGTCGTAGCGCTTGCCCTTGGCGTCGGTGACGTTGGTGAAAAGAAAGGCGCGCCGGTCCTTCTCCGCGATCCCGCCGACGAACTGCCACCGCACCAGGGGATGCAGCTCGGTGTCCTTGTTGATCGGCCGGTCGATGCGCACCAGCAGTCCGGCGGCGTCGAGCGCGGCGAGATGCTCCTGGAAATCGAGCGTCGGACGGGGCGCGCTCTCCGCGCGCAAGGGGCGCGTCGCAATCGTGTCGTCCATGGTCGCGGCCTCGCGCATGATGATGCGCGATTCTCCCAAACCGGGCCTGGCTTGTCCACGTCCTTGCCCATCGCCGGAGCGCCCTGTATATCGCTGGCATGGCGATTCCCAAGACCATGAAGGCGGTGGTGGTCGAGCGGCCGGGCGGACCCGATGCGCTGGTCCTGGTCGAACGGCCGGTGCCGCAGCCCGACCACCACGAAGTCCTGATCAAGGTCGCGGCCTCGGGCCTCAACGGCGCCGATGTCGGCCAGCGCCTCGGCCGCTACCGCATGCCGCCGGGCGCCCCGGACATTTTCGGGCTCGAGGCCTCGGGCGAGATCGTGGCGGTAGGTGCGCGGGTCACGCAATGGCGCGTCGGCGACAAGGTCGCGGCGCTGATGGTCGGCGGCGGCCAAGCGGAGTATGTCGCGGTGCCCGAGGGGCAATGCCTGCCCGCGCCGGCGAAGCTCACCTTGATCGAGGCGGCGGCGCTGCCCGAATGCGTGATGACGGTGTGGAGCAACGTGTTCGAGCTCGGCATGCTCAAGCCCGGCGACCGCATCCTGGTCCATGGCGGCGCGAGCGGCATCGGCACGACGGCCATTCAGCTCGCCCGCGCGCTCGGCGCCGAGGTCTACGCCACCGCCGGATCGGCCGACAAATGCCGGCGCTGCGAGAGCCTGGGCGCGCGCCGCGGCATCGATTACCGCAGCGAGGATTTCGTCGCCATCGTGCAGGACCTGACCAACGGCGCCGGGGTCGATGTCGTGCTCGACATGGTCGGCGGCGACTATCTCAACCGCGATTTGCGCATCCTGGCCGAGGGCGGGCGCATCGTGATGATCGCCTTCAAGCTCGGGGCATCGATGCCGCTTGATGGAACTTTGATCCAGGACAAGCAGGCGATCGTCACCGGCTCGCGCCTGCGCCCGCGCTCGATCGCCGAGAAGAGCCGGCTGTGCGCCGCCGCGCACAAGGCAGTGTGGCCGCTCATTGCCGAGGGGCGGTTCGCGCCGGTGATCGATTCGACATTCCCGCTGGCCGATATCCGCCGTGCGCACGAGCGGCTCGAGAGCGGCCTCCATGTCGGCAAGATCCTGCTGACGGCGTGAGCGCGATGAGCGACCGCTACGCCGCCTATACCCGCCTCAGATTCGACCGGCCGCACGCCAAGGTGCTGCGCGTCACCATGGCGAACGGGCGCATGAACACGACCGACGCCGCGATGCACCGCGAGCTGGTGCAGGTGTGGCGCGACATCGATGCCGATCCCAGCGTCAACGCCGCGATCATAACCGGCGCCGGCACGGTGTTCTCGGCGGGCGGCGACTTCGCCATGATCGAAAACCAGATCAACGATTTCGAGGCGCGCGCGCGCGGCTGGAAGGAGGCGCGCGACATCGTCTACTCGGTGATCAACTGCTCCAAGCCGGTGGTGAGCGCGATGCGCGGCGTCGCGGTCGGCGCGGGCCTCGTGTGCGGCGTGCTGGCGGACGTGTCGATCGCGACCAAGGACTGCCGCATCATCGACGGCCACACGCGGCTGGGCGTGGCGGCCGGCGACCATGCGGCGATCGTATGGCCGCTGCTGTGCGGCATGGCGAAGGCAAAATACTATCTGCTGCTGTGCGAGACGCTGCTCGGCGCCGAGGCCGAGCGCATCGGCCTTATCAGCCTGGTGGTCGAGGATTCGGAGCTCGATGCCAAGGCGGTGGAGATCGCGTCCCGCCTCGCCGAGGGCGCGCAGAGCGCCATCCGCTGGACCAAGTACGCGCTCAACAACTGGCTGCGCCAGGCCGGCCCGACCTTCGACGCCTCGCTCGCGCTCGAGTTCCTGGGCTTCGCCGGCCCCGAAGTGAAAGAAGGCCTCGCCTCCCACCGCGAAAAACGCAAACCGGAGTTCCCGCCGGATTCGGCGGTGTGAAGGTGAGCGTATTTGCTCGATCGGCATCAAGCGGTTACTGGTCACCCTCCCTCTCCGCCCCTTCGGGGCGGAGAGGGCCGGGGAGAGGTGGGGGACGCCGCGGCGGCACCGCCGCCCCTGGTTCTGGAGCTGCATGTGTGATCAACTCATAATCGAGGTGATGTTTGCATGCTCCGCTTTTGCGCCGACACGAGGTGGTCGAGTGGCCACCTCTTAATTCGATCACCGCTCAGACCTTGAAGGGGAAAATAATGAACCGTCTCGTCAAGCAGGCCTTTTACGGCGCGGCTATCGCGAGCAGCGTCGCCCTCGTTCACAGCGAGGCGCAGGCTCAGGCTCCAGCGAAAGAGGCCCCCCGTTCCTGGGTGGCTTCACCAGGCGTGTACAAGGTGATTGGTCAGAACGCTCAATATCGAATTATCTTGGCGACTTGGAAGCCTGGACAAATAGACAAGCCGCACTCCCATAAGGCGGGCACGACCGTCACCCTTACCGATTGCGAGACCCGCAACCATCCTACCGGAGCGGCTCCGGTTGATAGGCCCCCACGCAAGGCTGGAGACGTTCTACCGCTCACGGCCACGCCCTCGCATCAAAATGAGAATGTTGGAAAAGCAGTTTGTCAGATCGTCCTGATCGAGATGAAGTGACGACGCTCGGGCTGACCTGACAGGACCAATCGCGAGGCAACCTGAGAACTACCGCTGAATGGGGAGGGGCTTCTACGCCCTCTCCATCAACATCACGGTGAACGTGAGAATAAACGGGCGAAGAAGCGATCAATAATCGCGTGCGCGACGGAATGTTCGGCGCTTGGCCACTACCCCACCTCACCCTGCCCTCTCCGCCCCAACGGGGCGGAGAGGGTGAGCTACCTACTGATCCAGCGTGCTCGCCGCGAACACGTCGCCCAAGGGCATGACGCGCGGGGTCAGGCCTTGTTCGTGCGAGTATTGAGCGACGGTTTCGAGCACCTTGCGGTTGGCGACGATGCCGTGCGTCAGGAGCGGCGTCTCCAGCGCGGCGCGGGCCTCGCGCGCCAAAAGCCCGGTCTCGAGATAGTAGTGCACATGCTCCATACGCTCGGCATGGGCGATCTGGTTGGCGCGCTGGAACGCCTTCAGCAGGTTGAGCACGATCCAGGGATGCTTCTCGGCGATCTCGCGCTTCACCACCATGCCGTGGTTGATCGGATAGAGCCCGGTCTTGCGATAGAAGCGCACGCCCTCGGCGACGGGATCGGGGAAGAGCGTCTTGATGTCGGGATGGCTGCGCAGATCGGCGGCGCTGCGGTCGATCAGGTTGACGCCCTGGACATAGTGGATCGCCGCGTACAGCTCGCCGGAGAGGATCATCGAGGCGATGCTCTTCTCGGGTGGGATGTAGTGCATGGTCACGCCGGGCGGTGGCGAGAAGCCGGTGGCGCCGCCATGGCTGCGCTCGGGCGGCCGCTCCATCCAGAATTCGAGATCGCGGTCGCGCACGCCGAACTCGTGCTGCAAGACGCCGCGCGTCCACAGCGCCGCGGTCTGCTGGTATTCGGGGACGCCGACGCGCTTCCCTTTCAAGTCCGCCGGCGTCTCGATATGCGCGTCGCGGCGCACGAAGATGCCGGTATGGAAGAAGCGTCGCGTGGTGAAGACCGGGATGCCGACCCAGCGATCGTCGCCCCTGCTGTTGGCCATGAGCAGCGAGGAGACCGACATCTCCGACACGTCGAACTCGGCGAAATGGAGCTGGCGCCAGAACATCTCCGAGGGTCCCAGCACCGTGATGGTCAGGTCGATGGCGTCAGGCACGACGCGGCCGTCGAGCACCGGCCAGGTGCGAGGATTGTTGGTCAAGGCGATGCTGAGATTGAGCTTCATGGGTCCCCCTTCGCGGCCGCGCGAGGCTTGCCAAACTTCGATGCCTCGATTTAAGTGCAAGCGCCCTCTTGCCGCAACAGATGGGATCGCCGGGTATGGAACGATTGTGGTCATCGCCCTCGCGCGTGCTGCGCTGCGCCGCGGTCGTGCTCGCCTGCATCGCAGCGCCAGGCTTGCGCGCGGCCGAGCCGATCAAGATCGGACTCGTGAAGACGCTCGCGGTCGGGCCCATCTTCGTCGCGCAGGAAGAAGGTTTCTTCGCCGCCGAGGGGCTCGATGCGGAGATCGTCTTTATCGATTCGGCCGAGCCGATCGCGGTCGCGGCGGCGTCCGGCGCCGTCGATTTCGGCATCACCGGGCTCTCGGCCGGGTTCTACAATCTCGCGGCGCAGGGCGCGGTCAAGATCATCGCCGCCGGCAATCGCGAGATGCTGGGCTTCAAGAACGCGGGCTATGTCGCCTCAAACCGCGCCTGGGATGCGGGCCTCAATGCGCTGGAGAAGCTCGGCGGCCATTCGGTCGCGGTGACGCAGAGGGGCGGCATGCTGGATTACGACCTCGCGCTTGCCATCGAGCGCTACAAGATCGATCCCGCGAGCGTGCGCGTGCTCGCCGTTCAATCCAACACAAACATGAATTCGACCATCGCGGGCGGCCAGGCCGACGCCGGGGTCTTTCCAGTGACGCCGGCGATGGTGCTTTTGGGCAAGGGCGAGGGAAAGCTCCTGGGCTGGGTCGGCGACATGGTCCCCTACGGCCAGGCCAACGCCGCCTTCACCGCGACCAAGACCGCCAACGACAGGCGCGCCACCGTCGAAGCGTTCCTGCGCGCCTACAAGAAAGGCGCCCGAGCCTATCACGACGCCTTCGCCGGCGACGACGAAGAGCGCCGCGACGGACCGACGGCGCCGGCGATCCTCGACATTCTGCACAAATATACCGGCCAGGCCCCGGCGCAGATCGCGCAGGCGATCCCGTGGGTCGATCGCGACGCGCGGCTCGACGTCGCGGACATCAGGCACCAGGTCGAATGGTTCCGCGCCCAGGGCCTGATCAAGGGCGGGGCGGGCGACGCAGATCCGATCGACGAACGCTACGTCGTCCCGCTGCCGAGGAAGTGATCGCGCGCGCTGCTATCCCGCCGCCTTGCCCTCGTCGACCTTCTGCCCGACGAAGTCGGCGAGTTCCTTGCGCGTCGTGTCGGGCGCGAACCAGATGAAGAGCGGCCCGATCAGCAGGAACGTCACGGCAAGGAGCGGCAGGCCCGCGGCGATCGAGTAATGCGTCGCGATGATGCCCATGACCATCGGCGCGAGCGAGGCGATGCCGAGGCCGATGGTGAAGGACGCGCCGACGCCCGCGCCGCGAATTTGCGTCGGGAAGATTTCGTTGGTGTAGCCGAGCCCGGTGCCGAAGCTGCCGGTGATCAGGAAGTTGGTGACGAGGCCGACCCAGAACAGGCTCGACGGGCTGTCGACATAGCCCATCACGACGAGGAGGATGGCGGCCGGAACGGCGAAGGCCGGGATGACCCAGCGCCGTCCGTAGAGATCGCATAGCCAGCCGCAGAACCAGTAGGCGAAGATGGCGACGAACATCCACACCGAGAGATAGTTGGCCATGGTCGGGAAGCCGAGATGCTTCTCGTTGGCGAGATAGAACGGCATCCACGCGGACCAGCCGATCCAGGTCCAGAGATAGAAGGCGTAGACGACTGTCGCCACGATCGTCTCGCGCGGATATGCCCGGAACGGGGCGAGAATGTCGAGCTTCTTCTTCAGCCCCGCCTTCAACATCTCGGCGGTGACCCGCTCGTAGCGCGGGCTTTCCTTGATCCCGATGCGAACCCACAGCACGAGCAGCGCCGGGACGATGCCGAGGAAGTAGAGCGACCGCCAACCCCATAGCGGCACGACGGCCGCCGCCGCGAGAGTGCACAGCATGTAGCCGAAGGGATAGCCGCCGACGAGGCCGCCCAAAGCCGTGGCACGCCACTTTGTCGGCGCGGTCTCGGTCACCAGCATCATGCCGACCGGGTTTTCACCGGCCAGCGCGATCCGCGTGAACGAGCTGAAGACCAGCAGCGATATCGGTCCGACGGAGAAGCCGGTGAAGCCGGTGAACAAAGCATAGCCCAGGATGGTCCAGATCAGCATCGATCTGCGGCCGTAGAAATCGGCGAGCACCGGGAAGATGAAGGTGCCGGCGAGCCCGAGCCAGCGGGACACCGTCGTGACGGTGCCGATCGTCGCCGGCGTGATCCCCCACTCCTTGATGAGGATCGGCGTGACGAGCTGCATGATGGTGGCTTCGTAGATGTCGAACGCCCAGCCAAGGATGCAGATCGCGAGGACGGTCACGCTGTAGCTGGTCCACCGGTCGGCAGACACTTGAGGCCCTACGCCTGCTATCGGAGTCGAGATCGCCATGGTTGCGCCTCCCTGCGCCTGGGTTTCGCGCTTTTCGCGCTTTGTCGTTACGGCTCGTTCGTCGAATTCGCCTCCGTTCAACCGCCGAGAAAGCCGCGCACGAGTCCGGCCACGGTCTCGGCTTGCTCGAGCTGCGGCAGATGGCCGGCACGGTCGATGAGCTCGACCCGGGAGCCGGCGATGCGGCCGGCGAAGTCCTGCGCATAGGAAGGCGCGATCACGCCGTCCGCCTTGCCCCACACGATGAGCGTGGGCGCCACGATGCGATGGATGTGCTTCTTGAGGCCCTTGTCGGGAATGGGCCAGGCGAACTTGCCGGTGCAAGCCTGCGCCCACACGAAATCGACCTGCGCAGCGATGCGGGCCTTGGGGTCCTCGGGCAGGCCGAAGAAGCCCATGGCCGCGGGACCAGCCGGATCGGCGAACAGCGCCTTGGCGCGCGCCTCCTCGGGCATGATCATCCAGTTCTTCACCGGCTGATCGTCGCGCCACAGCCCCACCGGGTCGATCAGCACCAGTTTGCCGACCCGCTGGGGCGCGTTGGCGGCGTATTCGGCCGCGACCATGCCGCCGAACGAATGCCCGACGATCGCCGGCGCCTCGAGGCCCAGGCGATCGAACAGCTCGCCGTGATAGACGACGAGGTCCCAGAAATTATCGAGCTCGTGGGCCGCTTGGTGATCGCCGCCGCTGGTGCCCGGATGCTTCGGGGCATAGACCGTGTGGGAGCGCGCCAGCAGGTCGAGGAACGCGCGGTCCGAGCGCAAGCCCCACGGTCCGTGCAGATAAACGAGCGGCGGGCCGCCGCCGCCAACGTCGATCTCGGTCTCGATCCGGCCTTGCCACAGCCGGAGCTTGCGTTCCGCGAACGAGGCCATGCCCCTCCTCCGCTCAGGACGCCGCGCCGGCGAGCGCCGCGACCTTGCGCTTCAGGCGCAGGCGCTCCGGCCACCAGCGATCCTCCCACTCGTCGTCCCACAGATCCTCGAGATGCGGCAGCACCTCGCGGCAGAACAAACCGATGTTCTTGCGGCACAGCTCGGTCGGCATCGATCCGAAATGCAAGAGCGCCAGGAGATGGCCGATGCGCAGCTTTTTGACGCCGTCCAAGAGCTGCTCGCGTACGGTCTTCGGGCTGCCGGTGATGACGAAGCCGCGCTCCACGAAATCCTTGTATGTCAGCGAGCGCAGGTTGACCTGACGGGCCGGGTTCTGCATCGCCAGCGCCAGCGCGTCGTATTCGAGACAGCCGGGGATCGCCATGTAGTAAGGCGGCGTGTACAGCAGGTTATGGAAGAAATACTCCGCGTGACGCGCGTATTCCTCGGCCTCCTCGTCGGTCTCGGACACGCCGATGAGCTGCAGGAAGCTCAAGCGGTAGGGATTGGCGTCGCGGCCCTTTTTCGCGGCCAGTTCCCAATAGCGTTCGACCACGGACTGGGCGTTCCGGGCGCCGAAATAGTTCAGGTTGCAGAAGCAATGGTCGTGATCGATGACGTATTCCGCGGTCGAGGAGATGCCCGAGCCGGGAATCCAGATCGGCGGATGCGGCTGCTGGATGGGACGCGGCCAGAGATTGACCATCGGCAGCTGGTAATGCTTGCCGTTCCAGGCGAAATGCTCCTTCGCCGACCATGCCTTCACCACCAAGTCCAAGGCCTCGCGGAAGCGCTCGCGCTGGTCCAGCGGCACGACGCCGTTCGAGATCGTCGCGTCGGTGGGAAGCCCGGTCGGAAATCCCGCTACCAGACGCCCGCCGCTGATGCAGTCGATCATGGCGTATTCCTCGGCGATCCGCGTCGGCGGGTTGGTCGAGGGCAGGGTCGAGCCGATCTGGATGATGGCGACGTCCTGGCCGTTGGTGAGCTTCGCCAGGGTCGCGCCCATCAGGCTCGGATTGGCCATGAAGCCGTAGACGTTCTGGTGATGCTGGTTGGTGCAGAGGCCGTGCATGCCGGCCTTGGCGGCATAGACCATCTCGTCCAGGGTCCAGTTGTAGTACTGGCCCACCTTGTCGGCGTCGGCCACGTCGAACCACAGCGGGTCGATATAGGCCGAGTTGTAGCGCCGGTCGAAATCGGCCGGCAGGTCGCGGTAGGGCATGAGATGGAACATGCAGACTTTCATGGCGTCACCTTGTTGAATTGGCTGCCGCCCGTCCGGTTGAGCGCGCCGGCTCGGGTCCTCCCGGGAACTGTCCGCGGCGTCAGTATATGCGCGTGATCCAGCGACTCCAAGGTCGCTTTCGAGAGCGTAAAGCGGCCGCCCGGCTTACTCCGTGCGCCGCGCACGGGAACGCCGCGCCGGCGCGTGGGAGGCAATGGCCTCGGCCGCCTGGTGCGGCGCGAGGGCGTCCGTCGGACGCTTGATCAGCGCCGCGACGCTTTCGCCGCGGGCCGGCCCGCCGAGGAAAAAGCCCTGGGCCGCGTCCGCCCCCATGTCCACGAGCGCGGCGAGATTCTCGGCGCTCTCGACCCCTTCGGCGACGACCGCGAGCCCCAGCTTGTGCGCCAGGCTGATCACCGCCTCGACGATCACGCGGCAGTCCTGGTTGCGATGCATCTGAGTCACGAATGACGTGTCGATCTTGAGCTCCGAAAGCGGCAGTCGGCGCAGTTGCAGCAGCGACGAATATCCGGTGCCGAAATTGTCGATGCTGAGCCGGAACCCCTTGAGGCGCAGCCGGGTCAGCACGTCGAGCGCCTGCGCCGGATCGCCCATGGCAGCGGACTCGGTCATCTCCAGCGTCACCGCGTCGGCGGCGAGGCCGGCCGTCTGGCAGATCGCCATGATGGCGTCGGGAAATTCGATGGCGGCGAGGTCTCGGGCCGAGACATTGATGGCGATCTCAAGCGGCATGCCGGCCCGGCGCCACGCGGCGACCTGACGCGCCGCCGCGGTCGCCACCCATTCGGTCAAGGCGTGAATGACGCCGCTTTGCTCCGCAAGCTTGAGGAACTGCTCGGGCGGGATGATGCCGCGGCTCGGATGCTGCCAGCGGACCAGCGCCTCGACGCCGAAAATCCGTCCCGACTTGCAGTCGAGCTTGGGCTGGTATTCGAGGAACAGGCCGTCATGCGCGATGGCGTATGCGAGCGCGCCGGCGATGAGCGGCTTCTCGAATTCGTGCAGCCGCTCGAGCGTCTCCCTGAGCGAGTTGGCGCGGACCGGCTTCTGCAAGGTGCCGGCGATCACGAGCCCACGTTCCGAGGCCAACCGCTCCGCGGTCTCCAGTATTCTCGTCTCGACGCCGCTGGCGATGACGATCCGCGCCTTGCATTTGGCCTCCACGAGGTCGCGCAACAGTTCGATCCCGTCGGCATCCGGCATGTTGAGGTCCATGACGATAACCGAGGGATGCCACGAGCGGACATGCTCCTTGAACGCCTTGGCGTCGCCGGTCACCAGCGTCTCGAACCCGGCGGTCTCGCCGACGCGGCGCACGTAGTTGCGAAACCCGGCATCGTCGTCGATGACCAGGAGGCGGTCCTCGCTCATGGCCCCGCACCGGACCGGTGAACGAAACCGGCGATCGGGATCAAACGCGTCGAGGCTTCGCCTTCGCCAAGACGGAATAGGACTGCGCCCGCCATGAATGAACTATAGAGCAGTTTTACTTAAATACAACTTAACCGAGAAAGGACGCCGTTCAGGCCACCCGAACGACGGGCGAGCGAGCAATTGCGGCCTGACCGCGTCTCCCTGCACAATTGACGCAGGATCGGCGGCCGCAGCGCAGGGGAAACGACCGATGGCATCGCTTGGTTGGATCGGGATGGGCCGCATCGGCACGCAAATGGCCATGCTGCTGCTGCGTGCCGGCCACCGGCTCGTGATCCACGACGCGGACCCGAACCGGTCGGCGCCGGCGCTGAAGGAAGGCGCGCGCGCGGCAGGCTCACCCGCCGAGCTCGCCGCAGAGACCGACGCCGTCTTCCTCAGCGTCACCGACGCCGACGCAGTCCAAGCGATCGTGTTCGGCTCGCGTGGCCTCGCCGAGGGAATCGGCGCGAGCGCATTGGTCGTCGATCACACTTCCATCCATCCCGCGCGCACGCGCGAGCTCGCGGCCCGGCTGCGCGACCGGACGCAGGCGGCCTGGGTCGATGCGCCGGTGTCGGGAAGCCCCGGATCGACGCTCGCCGTCTTTCTCGGCGGCGCGGCGGCGGATATCGCGCGCGTCCGCCCGTGGATCGCGAGCTACGCGCGCACCATGACCCATGTCGGACCCGTGGGGGCGGGCCAGATCGCCAAGTCCTGCAACCAGGCCATCGTGTGCGCGACCTTGGCGGCCTGGGCGGAGGTTCTCGCCTATGCGCAGCAACAGGGGCTTGATCCGGCGACGCTAATGACGGCGGTGGAAGGCGGCGGAGCCGAATCCTCGGTCCGTCGCTATTTCCTGCAAGATCTGCTGGCGCGCCGCCTGCCGCCCGAAACACTGCGCAATCTGACCAAGGATTTGGAGACCATGCACGACATGGCGCTGACTGCGTCTCTGCCGATGCCCCTCAACGAAGCCGTCAGCACGCAGTTCCGCCGGGTCTTCGCCGCTTCGATCGCCGCGGACGGTCAGATCGCAACTTGACGGGTCATGATCACGTCCCGGCCGGTGCGTGCCGACTCGAGAATCCCGAAGCAGACCTCGAGCGTCGCCAGGCCCCAGCGCCCGTCGTGGAACGGCTTGCGTCCGCCGGTCAGCGCCTCGTGCATTTCCATCAGCTCGGCGACCCGGCCGCCTTGCGCGCGGGGCACGGCGATCTCCTGGCGGCCGTTCTTGTCATAGAGATAGAGCCCGTCGGCGGACTGGCGCAGGGTGGCGTCCTCGCAGCTCACGACGACGAGACCGAAAAACGGCTGGTGCGGACGCTCTCGGCCGGCATGCGCGTTGACGAGCTGTCCGGCGGTGGCGCCGCCATAGCGGCCGCTTTCCTTGCCGCCCTCGAGCCGCGCCTCGCGGTCGCGCTCGGGCAGGCTCATCAGCTCGAGGAAGGCGCGGCGGTTCCGTTCATTGCTCTTGGGATCGCGCAGATTGCCGCCTTCGCCGACCCATTGAAACAGCTCGGCCGTATCGAACAGGCTGCGGCCGTCATAGACGAGCGTCGCGGGAACGCGGTTTTCGAACTCGAGATAGCAGACATAGCCGCCTTCATGGCCGGTCACCCTGTCCGGGATCGTCGTCGCCCGCACGCTCTTGACCAGCCCGCCGCCGATCTGGCGCAGGATGTCGACATGGTGCGGCCCCTGGTTGAGCACCGGCCCGCGCGTCGCCGCGAGCTCGGACAGGAGCCGCGGGCGGTGGTTGAACTCGTTGAAGTTCCAGGCGTTGATGGTGCGCAGCGCGCCGACCCGTCCCGACTTGACCAGGTCCGTCATCGCGACGATCGGCGCGTCGAAGCTGTGCGTGTGTCCGGCGAGCAGCACGACGCCCGCCTTCTCCGCGGCGTCGACCATCTCGACCGCGTCCTCGATCGACAAGGTCAGCGGCTTCTCGCAGATGACGTGCTTGCCGTGCGCGGCCGCCGCCTTGGCGTGCTCGAGATGCATCCACGACGGCGAGGCGATATAGACCGCATCGACATCGGCATCGCGGCACAGCGCCGCCGCATCGGCATAGGCGCCGCCGCCGAACTCGTCCGCGAAGCGCTTGCGGGCGTGCTCGCGCGGATCGGCGCCTGCGGCGATGGTCCAAGGCAGGTCGGGCGCGGCGCGCATCTCGTCGATGATCATCGCGCCGGCCTGGCCGAGGCCGATGATGCCGAGGCGCAGACGGTTCTGACCCGATGCCATATCTTTCCCCTGCGCAAACTGCGGCATTATAATCGCCGAACGGAAAATTATCCCGCGGCAAGAAGGCAGCGGTGCCGCGGACGGCGGGCAAGGAGAGGACCATGCTATCGCAGGAACAGAACGACCTGGTGACTCGTGCCGCGAAGGGGACACCGGGCGGTGAACTGCTCCGCCGCTATTGGCAGCCGGTCGCGCTCGAGGAGGAACTGCCGCCCGGGGCGCCGCCGAAGCCAGTGCGGATCATGGGCGAGGACCTCGTGGTGTTCCGAGACCAAGCCGGACGTCCTGGCCTGCTTGGCCTTCACTGCCCGCATCGCAAGGCGGATTTGAGCTACGGCCGGATCGAGGACGGCGGGCTCAGATGCGTCTATCACGGATGGCTGTTCGGCGTTGACGGGCGGTGTCTGCATCAGCCGGGCGAGCCGGCGCACAGCGATTTCAAGGACAAGATCCGTCACACGGCATATCCCTGTCGCGACGTGCCGGGATTGATCCTGGCCTATCTCGGGCCGGGCGAGCCGCCAGCGCTGCCGCCATTCCCCTTCTTTTCGGCGCCCCGGGAGCAGGTATGGACGAAAAAGTTCCATCACGAATGCAACTATCTTCAAGGCAACGAAGGCAATATCGATCCTCAGCATCTCTCGATCCTGCACCGGATCGGCATGGATTCGGTCCTGAGCAACGCCCGCTTCGAAGCCGACCTCGCGCCGGCGATCACCGTCTCCGAGATGCCGTGGGGCTTGCGTATCGATACCACCCGCTTGATCGGCGACAGCGAAAAATACGTGCGCACCGGCAATTTCATCATGCCCAACCTCGCCGCCTTCGTTGGCGGGCCGCTCGTCCGCCCCGAGATCGAATCACCCGAGGCGAACACCGGGTACAGCGTAAACTGGCATGTGCCGATCGACGACCGGACGCATTGGAAGTTCGCCATCAACTATCGCGGTAGCGGGCCCGTCGACGTGAAGCTGCAGGAAATGATGATGTGCCAGGGGCTCGATGCCGACTACCGCATGCCGCGCAACAGGCGGAACCGCTATCTCCAGGACCGCGAGGAAATGCGGACCTCGACCTTCATCGGCATGGGCACCAATTTCTATGACCACGACCGCTGGGTCGTGGAAAGCCAGGGCGACATCGTCGACCGCACGACCGAGAACCTCGCCACCACCGACCGCGCCGTCGTGCTCATGCGCCGCCACCTCCTGCGCGCCATCGACGACATTCGGCGCGGATGCGACCCGCTGTTGGTCCACCGCAAGCCGGAGGATTACGCGCTCGGCGATTTCTTCACCGGCTCGAAGATGGAGCGCGTTGCGCCAGCGGAGCACGAAGCGGTTGAGGCTGCCAAGTAGCGGTACGGTGCAAATCTCGAACCGGTCACTCCCACTCGATCGTGCCGGGCGGATTCGACGCCCCTTCGCAGGCGACGCGGTTGATGCCCTTCGCCTTGCACGACACGAACTCGCGATATGGTGGGTGCAGCAGGACTCGAACCTGCGACCCGCTGATTAAGAGTCAGCTGCTCTACCAACTGAGCTATGCACCC